>SDBT01002707.1_pt1 | contig 31097 bp, 30 predicted proteins | sample 2277101 | NCBI WGS metagenome assembly SDBT01 (sample SAMN10404973, study PRJNA504765) | marine sediment metagenome | isolation source: marine sediment core GS10_PC15, 103 cmbsf | place: Arctic Ocean: Southern Knipovich Ridge | collected 2010 | reverse complement strand
CTCGGCGAATTATAGTTTTAGATTTTGGGTTTTCTTTTTTAATTACCAATACTAATTTTCTAATATTTATTAAGGTTAAATCTATATTATTTATCTTATTTATTTTATATTTAGACCATGCTTGACCAATTTGTTTAATAGATAAACCTAAACCTTTAAATTTGGATTGGAATTGGTTATAAATTAATCTTCCTTGCATTTTATATAAAATAATTAAAAAATAAAATTATTAAAATGGAAGCATCAGTAATACAATGCAACAGTAGAGCTTAAGGCCTGAAATACATTCTAGATGAAAATAGTCCCGTAATATTGTAAATCAAATTGATATAGATAACAATGATCTATATTTCAATGTGAAAGTTGAAATTGCCTATGATTATGTTCTAGTTTTATATGAACCTATAGTGTTTTTATAAAATGCTCTTTACCAATCAATTGTTTAGGCCATTTTAAATTTAAAATATTTAGACTATATGTATTTGTAAATATACATATTATTTTATTATTAGTATTAACTAGTTATTGATCTACGATTTGCGGAACGAAGCTGCCTAGTACTTCGGTCTTCACGGGTACGTCCTCTAAGGTCGCTTACCTGATGTACAATTCTTTGTAACAACAAAAACGCTTCTCCTATAACGCTTGGAGAAGAGTGTTGCTCACGATGTACACGCAGTTCTTCTTCCATATTTTTCATTTTTTTGTCATTATCATGGTTCATCTTCAGAATAGTGCTTATATAAGATGGGACGCTGGTGATTTTAGCTCGGCACATAGGACATGAGTTACCACGTATTTGTACAATACAATCAATATGGAATTGGTGTTTACATCCCAAAACCAAACTATCATTTGGATGGTTGTTTTCCAAACAAATGACGCAAGGTATTATATCCTTAAGTACAGTAAAACTAGATGAGCTACCTAAGGTCTTCGTATGAGGGTCATCAATCACTATGACTTTGGGTATTTCAGATATGGATTCTAGGACCCCTATATGAGATGTGTTCGTAATGACTCCGCCACTTCGAGACGTCTTATGGCGTCCACGAACTTCACTCGATCGTGGACGTTTTATTTTCTTATATTTTTGTATTTTCTTTCGATGATACCCACATAATTCACGCGAACCAATTACGACTCTCCTCCCACACACTTCACCTTTTTTAGGTCCAGATTTAACTATTCCTCTACACTCCATTTTGACTCAAAAAAAATAAAGCATATTCATTTTGAGTCAAAATTATCTCCAAAGGTGTAGATTTTGGGTTTTCTGTTTTAATAATTTTTCAATGATTTATTTATACATTTAACATACACAATATATTTTTAGCTCTAAAAATATTATTTACTATTAAAATGGAAACATCAATATATAATGCAACAGTAGAACTTAAAGCCGGAAATAAATATATTCTAGAGGAAAACAGTCCCCGTAATATTATAAATCAAATTGATATAGATAACAATGATCTATATTTCGATGTGAAAGTTGAAATGGGCTACGATTATGTTCTAGTTTTATATGAACCTATAGTTAACCATATATATTTTATGATAACCATAAATAAAACTGGTAAATATAAAGAAATTTATGAATATGAAACTATTGAAACTGATGTAGGTGATTTTAGAGATTTTAATATAAATTTATTTGTCAATTTGAAAGTTAAAAAATCAGATTTTCCAAACAGACAAATTAATCGAAGTATACTGACAGATAAAAATATAATTCTCATAAATAAGTTCTTTATCAATAACAAACGTATTAAAAGTAGACAAAGAATAACCAAAAGTATTAGAAGTCGAAGTCCGCCTCGAAGGAGACTTTCTCAGAAACGTAGTCCGAAGAGAATACCTCCTTTGAAACGTAGATCCCCTTTGAAACGTAGTCCGAAGAGAACACCCCCTTTGAAACGTAGTCCTAAACGAGTATTAGTTAAAAAAGAACGTCAAATTATTCAAAAAAAAGCCCCTTTGAATGAAAAAGAACGTAAATGGTGTAGATGTGTACTTAAAGTGGCTGCTAAACAAACAGTTAAATGTTTGCAAGAAAAAGGATGGTATAAAAAATATGAAGGAAAAGAATGTTATAATCCTTATTCAATTTGCTCTAAAAGTGTTGGAACCAGCTCAAGAGAATGTGCCAAATATTATAATTTAAGCCAATTAACCAAAAATGAACTGTTAGGTTATTCTAACCTTAATAATATACAAGTTAATAAAAGACATACTAAAAAAGATATCATAGAAGTAATTAAGGCTACTAATGCAATGAAATATGATTAAATTACTATTTAATTTTTAAATAGTAATTAAAAAATATGATTATTTCCAAAATATATCGATAGATATTTTCAAAAATGAAAATGGCAATTGTACTTATTGATTATTTTGATGTTGATCAACTCACTCAAGTGAAAAAAAATGGCATAGCACTGAAACTCATATAGCCGAAATAGTCTTTGGAAGCACCCAATATACTATATTAGGAGTTTTACCTAAATTTCAGTATATTGGCACTACTACTCCTAATACAATAACTCCTACTTTTAAAAAAAACTCGATAAATGGATACATGTGCTGTTATATCATCAAGAAATAGGTAGTAATGAAATAATTGCAACATATGAAATGAATCAACTTTAAATAGATCATTTCTAATGAATTAGAACACTCAGACATGATGCCCTTAATTATATATTTATATATTCTAGTTATCAGTTTATTTAAAACGTTATATTTGATTAAAAAATCTAAAATGGTACAAAAACTAAAAACAGTTGTTAGACATTTTAGATAATATATTATATCATAACTAGAGTTATTTTTTATAAAACCGTTGACAAATTAGAAAAAGAAGTTCAAAATGTAACAGACTCCAATTTTTTCATGTAATTTAATTCATTTTAATAATATTTTTAGATCTAAACTTGTTTTATACAAATATTATTTATTAAGAATACTACCAATTACCATATCGAGTAAGTAACTCAAAGAATTTTCCTGGATGATTAGGTGACCATATTAATTCATCACGTAATTCATTCAAACATGGCAAATATAAACGATTTTTAAGTACTTTTACTACCCGTTTTATACCAGCGTTTCTAAGTACACGTTGATGTCGGATGCTGATCGGCCAAATCTTTTTCCATTTTTCCAATTCGTTAGAAAATAGTGGATTACCAAAACATATTAGTTTTTTGAGTTTAGTAAGATTATTTGGGAGAGATGTTAGTTGATTATTCCAACAACGTAATTCTTCGAGTTTAGGCCATGATGGGGGGACTTTCTTAAGATTATTTGGGAGCGACGCCAGTCGATTATTAGAACAATATAGTATTTTGAGATTAGCAAGATTATTCGGGAGGAATGTTAGTTCATTATCAGAACAATCTAGTATTTCTAGATTAGTAAGATTATTTGGGAGGGATGTTAGTTCATTATCAGAACAATATAGTGTTTCGAACTTAGGCCATGAGGGGGAATTTTCTTTAAGACCATTTGGGAGCGACGCCAGTCGATTATTACAACAATCTAAGTATATGAGATTAGTAAAATTATTTGGGAGAGATTTTAGTTTATTATTAGAACAATGCAGTTCTTCCAGTTTGGTGAGATTATTTGGGAGAGATTTTAGTTTATTATAAGAACAATTTAGTGTTTCAAGATTAGTAATACTGTTAGGGAGAGATGTTAGTTGATTATCAAAACAATATAGTGTTTTGAGATTAGTCCACGGAACGAAGTCCCCTGGGACTTCGTGAAGATTATTTGGGAGAGATTTTAGTTTATTATAAGAACAATTTAGTGCTTTTATCAAATGCTCTTTACCTATCAATTGCTTAGGCCATTCGGTCAATTCTAAATTATTTATGTCTAACATTTGAGTAGTATCTTTCAACCATTCTTCAATTTTTTGATTTAAAGACATTTTTATAGAAAAATACTATTCTTTATCACTATTTTTCAGGAGATTTTTTTAATAGAATTCATATTTTTGGTTTTTTTAGTATTAGAATTCATATTGTTTTACATCTTACCGATCAAAGACCAGTCTTTCAAGTTAGATCTGATATACTCTTTCTTAACATATAGAATTTTACGTGGATATCTAGGATTTATGTTCTTTTTTTAGATTTAGTGACCCAATGACTACTTGTTATAGACAACGCTTCTTCTGAGCTGAGTAGTACCTTCTTATCTTTTTTATTTTTTGTGGAGGTGCTACTACCTACCTCGTGTACAAAGCTCATGCCATTCTATCTTTTAAATATTTTAAATCTGAGCTCATTTTGTGTCAATTAATACGAGAACACTATATTATACATTTTCATACTGGCAAAAATCTTAGCTTTTTTTTTAGAACCACTACTTCCAATAGTACTTTTATTCAATAATTTACACCTGACTTTAAATGGTGCAAAATCTTGTATCACGGTATACTCCGGCAGCTTAATATATTTTTTTTGTGCATATTCTTGTATTTTACCAATATAATTTATGTTAGGATCTATTGAATTAACAATTTTACCAACACTACTAAATTTCTTATTTGAATTTACATTTAGCTTCCGAATAGGGGGAGTTATATCTCCGACTCGCTCAATAATGTTAGGATTTATTGAATTGATGATTTTACCAACATTACTGAGTTCCTTATTTGAATTTACCTTTAGTTTCCAAATAGGGGGAGTTATATCTCCGACTCGCTCAATGATGTTAGAAAAATCATTATATAATAACTTGTTTAACATTTTTTTTTCCATTTTTCTAGTACACTCTGTGTTTAAAATATTTCTAAGCTCTTTAAAAGTATAAACTCTTTTTTTGTTTAATTTTTTTAAAGATGTTTTGATACAATCTATGCCAGAGTCATACGAAACTTTATTTTTTAAATCTGAGCCTCGATATATAGTAGAAAGTATAGATATTTTTGATGTAATTTTTTGTTCCTGTTCTACAATTGAGTCTAGAGTAGGCTTCATCATTTTCATACCAATTTCATACGAAACAATTGCATCTTTGGACGCATATAATAAATCTCTAGTTTTCAAGTCTTGGCTCCAATCGCACAATGGACTTCTATCGCTTCCATGATATGGATCTGACATATATATTTTACACAAATGTTTCATACTAGGATTACTTAAACCACTCATAAGAGCTAGATTTTTTAGCTCAATTCCCCCACCACAGTGACCTAAATTGTAATTTGAAGATAAAATACTAAGATCATTTTCAATCCCTATTCCAAATTTAATCCAACTGTCAGATTTAATAATATTAATTAATTTAGAAGGTAGAGGTATTTTCATTTTAGCTAAATTGATCACAAAACATACACCTTTGGTAGCTATTTGAATTAAACATACTGCTAAACCAGTTTGGATATTATCAACCCACTCTGAAGATCTTTTGAATGATTCTGAGCTATTAGATTTGGATATAAACTCAATATCAAATCCTATAGTCCATGTTCTAGGATTTGAGCTGGTTATGGCATTATTCTTTATTTTATAGAAATTTTTGCAAAATTCCTCTGAACTTTCAATGATAAAGGTCTTATACGAATCCATTTTTCTGGATTAATTTATTATAGGAATTCATTTTTATTGTATAATATTATTATTTTCAAATATGTTTGGAGTCTTCAGTAATTTCTTTCTTCTTTGAATCCATTTTCAGATACTTTAGAAGTATGAATTTTCAAGAGAAGTTATTCAAAAATTTCATTTTTATGTTTTTTAAATATAGCCTTTGGGCTATATTTATTTAACTAATTATTAATTTACAACTGAAACCTCAATATATGTGATTCCTTTATACTTTTTTTTATTTATTACTTTTAAAATACATTCTCCAAGAATTATTTCTTTTTCTCTTCTAGAGTAGAAAACTGGAATACCAGGTGTTTTATCACATTTTAGTTTTAACAAAAGAGGTTTTTCATCATCTGTAAAATCTTGAGCTATATTTTCATCGATACTCCATGATGTTAATCGGTCATAAATTATCAAATCATTAATCTTGAGATTATTGTGTTTCCAATCTGTCCCTCTATATAAAATTTCGGAAATAGTATTTTTAGAAACTAATGAATTTAATAAGCTATAAACACCTTCTTTTTTGAGTGTTTTTACAGGATTTTCTAAATCCATCCACCATAAAATAATACAATCTAAACATTCACAACCATATCTATACTGAAGATCATTTTCTTTCCACTCCTTTTTAACTTGAACCATTTCATCTCCTTGAATTATTCTAGGATGATCTTGAGAACACGGAGAAGTAACAATTTTATACGAAGTAAAAAATGACATTTTTAAACTTACTTTCAGTATGGATATAGTCAATCAAGATTTTATCGTTTTAATATATATATGAAATTCATTTTGTACATATTTAGTTTTATCAAAAGTGAGTATAATTATCACCAGTGTCCAACTCTAGACAGTAATACAAATAACTTACATACACGCTCCTACTTCGTGCAAGCGGAGTTATTAAGAGACCAGATCACTCCGCTTGCACGAAGTAGGAGCAATTTATTTTGTACAAACATGTTCTATTTACATATTTTTTATTTATTTACCAGAGATCAACAAAAATACAATTAAATATTAACTTACAACCAATTTCGTAATATACTATACCACAGTAAACTTAAAAAAATACCGAACATTAACACTAAACAACAAAAATATATTCTACTGTCCAATCATTAAATTTGTTATATTTACATTATTTCCATATTTATTTTTTGATTCTTTTAAGAAATCATTCCAATTGGTTAGCTCTTTATAAAGAGATTCACCTAAGTATAATACTTCCCATTTATCATCGTTTTTAACTATTTTATATCTTCCTGGTATATAATAAGGTTGAGTCCTAATTTCAGATCCCTCTGACTTAGAAGTGATCCATGATCGAAAAGAACCTTCCGGTAATACAAATTCTGTAATATATGTATATACTACATCTAAAAGATATTTCATTTCCTGTTCTGTCAGGATATGATTTTGTTCTATATTATGCCAATGATATACACATGTTCTACAGCACACACCTGTAGTGTGAAAGGCCACGTCAATACCATGAGCTAAATATGGAGTCTGTTTACCATCATTTACAACTTTAATTTTAAGACGTTTAACAATTCTGGACATTATCATTTTACTAAGGCTGTATTTTCCCTGCCTGTTAAAAGCCATTTCTAATTGTTTAAAATGTTTTTTATCAAATCTATTCCTATTTCTAGCCTCAATTTCTAACATACTTGTTAAAATTTTATATTTATGAACTACACCTTCTTTTTTGATTTTTAACCATCCTTTAAGATCATCCTGACATAATTCTTTGTCAGGATGACAGTATCGACATACTCTACTACTGTGACCACATAATCCATCAAAATGTTTTTCGAAATTAGTCATTTTTCCATTTTGTTTACGATATTTTTTAGAATGAATATAAACCTCGTTTCTAGTGTCGAAAAGAAGTTTAGGGTCGCTCTCGACGTGGCATAGACATATAAATTTTCTCAAATTTTTGTCAAAATAAAAGTGTTTATTTTTTCCGGTATATGTAGTCATTTTTATTAATTCGTAACAAACCAAATTCATTTTCAAAATATTGTTAGTAGTTTATATAAGTTTTGAAATAAGTACATTAAAATGATGAATTCAAATTAAAATATAAAAATGTCATCACATATTTTATGTAACAATGAGTAAATATTATTTATCACAACAACCACCTGAAATGATTAGATTAATGTTATTTAACCTTCCAATCAATGAAATAAACAAAATATGTAACATAAATAAGTTTTTAAGAACTAAAGTATGTACGGAATATTTTTGGAGAATGTATATTAGAGATTTCTATTCAGAATATGACGATAAACATTAAAAATGAATACGTTTATATATTTTGAGAAGAAAAATAATTTGATTTTGATATATTTTAAAACATGTCAATAATAATTACTACCGCCATCGCATACACGAATGGACCTCCTCATATTGGCCATCTTTATGAATATGTTCTTGCAGATATTGTCAATAGATATTTTAAAATACTCGGTCATAAACATACTTATTATTTAACTGGTACCGATGAACATGGACAAAAAATTGCAAATAAAGCTAAACAATTAAAAATACATCCAAAGGAATTATGTAATAATATTAGTCGACTATTTAAACAACTTCATAAAAATATAGGTTCCGATTATAACACATTTATACGTACAACAGATCCTCAACATATAAAAGTTGTGCAGAATTTCTTCCAACATATTCAGAATGATATTGAATTAGGTACATATCAAGGATGGTATTTAGAAAGAGAAGAATGTTTTATTACAGAAATTTGTGCGTTAAAGATGAACTATATTGATGAAATTAGTGGTAAAAAATTAATAAAACTAGATGAAGAGAGTTTATTCTTTAGATTAGATAGGTATTATGATAAAATTATTATGTATGTAAAAGGAAAACATATATATCCTATAAAATATAGAAATGAAATTATTGAAAGATTACGTAAACCTCTTAAAAAAATAAGTATAAGTCGTATTGGTGTAGATTGGGGAATACCAGTCCCTAAAAATGATAAGCATGTGTTTTATGTTTGGTTTGATGCTTTATTAAACTATATTAGCGGTGTTAAAACATATCGTTCTTCAATTCATATTATTGGAAAAGATATATTATGGTTTCATTCAGTTGTATGGATTGGCATGTTATTAAGTGCAAAACTACCACTTCCAGAAAAAATATTCGTTCATGGTTTTATTGTTGATAGTAGTGGTAAGAAAATGAGTAAAAGTTTAGGAAATGTTGTAAATATAGATAATGTATTAAATTCAATCCCTATACATACAATTAGATATGGATTAGCACAATCAACTATCGGTAATGATGTAAAATGGGGAATACAACACTTTATTCAATTACATAATAGTGATTTAGTAGGTGGTTATGGTAATTTAATTAATAGAGTAATAAGTTTAATAATTAAATATAATTTTAAAACAAAAGATGGTACTATTAATACTAATATAATAAATAAAGTAACTAATTTACTTAATGAATTTAAAATCAATGAAATAGTCGAATTATCAAGAAAATATATTCATCAATTAAATTCTTATATAACAATGACTGAATGCTGGTCAAACAATACAATATTTAAAAGAGATGATATTCTTCAAACAATATATTGTGGTGTAATTACAGTTACAAGATTATTACATCCAGTTATACCTCAACAAACACAGCATGTATTAAATTGGTTTAAAGTTAATTTAAATTTGAATAATAATATAGAAAGGGGTTATTCTAGTAATAAAAAACTAGATTTATTATTCAATAAAATACTTTGATCGTTTTTTAAATTTACTTTATCAGACAGAGCTATCAAAATGTCTTCTAACACCCGAAAAAGTGGTCTTTTTAAAGATAAACCTGATGAAAAAGAAGTGTACAACGTTTAAATAAAAGAGTTGAAATTAAAACCTTAGAAAGTGCGACTGGTCGTTTTTGTTACAGTGTAAAGTTAACAATGTGGATATTTATATGAAATGGAGTAAAATGAATCGGCTTCAAGTTTTGATACATCATTAACCACTCTTACATTTAATGTGTAAGCAAATAGTTAATTACTAAAATGTATATATTATAATATATACATTTACTATAAAAATTTTAACCAGTAAGATCCCATTTTTCTCTAAAACATACCCCAATTGGAAATCTAGGAATCCCATCTTCTGTATATTCCTGAAATCTAACTTTTAATAATTTTCCTATATATTTTTGATGATTTTTGTATTGTTTAATCCTTTCTTGACGCGTACCCATAGGCTTTGCTTTGAAAAGATTTTTATGTTTAGAATCAAAAATACCTTTTTCAGTGGTACATAGCCACACAAAATATTCTTCGCTAACCCCAGAATCCAACTCAATCCCTATAACTTTATATTCTTCATCTTTGAAATCTTTATATTTACGTAAATAAAGTGAACGACGTTTTGACTTAGCCTCCATATAAACACATTCATTCGATCTAACTATAACTCCTTCGTATAATTCTTGGATAAATTTTTGATGATAAGTGTTTACTTCTAAAGCTGTTTTTATTTTATGGGTTGGTACTAGAGATAAAGCAGTACCATCATGAAATTTGAAAATTTGGTCCAGCTTTTCCAATCTTTCTTCTTGACTTATTTTTGCTGATTCATCCACTAAATCAAAAACATGCAAAATAATTTGAGCCTCATTAGGATGTGGCTTACTACTGCTGATGGCACACATGCTTTGAATTGTAGAAAAATTTTGTTTTTGATGTATATATAATTCTCCATCTAAACCATCCAATAAATCTACCTTAGAACCTAGTTCCAAAACCTCTTTTCTTATATGTTCGAACCAAGGAAACTGCTTACGTCCATTAGAAGATAATATTACTTTTTTACCGTTTTTTGATGAATGTATTTTAGCAATGCATCTATACCCATCTAATTTAGGCTGAACCCATACTCCATTTTCAAACTTAAAATACTTCTTAATTTTATTTTTGAGTTCTCCTTTGTCATCTAACTCCCATTTATTAGCCTTCATGGGTATAATAGGTTCTTTTTCTAAATCGGTAATAATGTATGGACTTTTCACTTTCATATTGATAGTTTTACGTCCTCTGATTTTAGACGCGACAGTTCTAGCTACCCCACCCATTTTAAGTTTCTCTTCAGTCACTTGTTTCATCATTGTAATTCCTATTACATCTTCAGGATCAGGAGTACGACCTTCTCCTAATTTTTTGATCCAGTCTCGTTCCGCTTCTCTTTTTGCCTGTTCTTCGGCACTAGTTTCATTTTTTTTACCTATGTTCTTACTTTTAAAAGTTCTATTAGAATTTACCTTTTTTCCATCTACCAGACCACCCTCTCTATAAACTGTATCACCTTTGACCCAAATTTTCCACAACCTCTTTCTTCCAAGTTTATCATTAAAATATAAAGTAGGGAATTCCATTTTCAAATATAAATGCTTTTATATTTTCATTTTCTTATTTTTCTATGACTTTTTTATTGCACTAAAATGATTATACAGGGTTTTATTTAGTTTTGTAAATAGTTTTTCAAATGGCACATATTCTCCAGATAATCCGGCATTCTTTTTACATAACTCACAGAATGTGAAATGTTCATAACCATCATAACAAATGTTCAGCCTATATACCGTATTTTCATTTTCATATGTTTCGCAGTCAGACATTTCACAACAAAAATCATCGATATTTATGCTAATTTTGAACCAAGATTCATCAAACATTTCACATATAATACCATTTATAAAACTAAATAAAGCGTCTTCATAGTCCTCATTGTAACTCAATATAATGTCAGATGGTTTAAAATCATCATAACTAGAAATAAATTCTTTAACTATTTGATTATATGTTTTGGGTGAAGGTGGTATTAATTTTTGTTCTTTAATGCCATCTATGAGTTTTTGACATTCTTTAGGATACTTTTTAATAAGAGTATCGAGTAAAATTAATTTGTCTGAAATAAGAAGATCACTGCTATCAAAATATATTTTATTATTCATATTTAGTTTTTCAAATATAAATGCTTTTATATTTTCATTTTATAATATTGAGACATTTTTGTATTTATAATAATGTGTATTTTAACAGAAATATATACATTTTTTGAACATTTCTAGTATTATTTATTAAAAAATAAATAATATATATAATTACGATTTTCGTCAACTTTTTTCTTTATAGTTAAGTGAAGAGGTAAAAGATTTTGGTAATACACCATTTTCTATTTTAAAAACTTTTTCTCCAAATGTAAGAGTTGTTAATGATGCGGGTAATACATCTTTTTCTATTTTTTGATTAAAATTCCGTCCAAATTCAAGAGTCGTTAGTGATGCGGGTAATACATTTTTTTCTATTTTTTGATTAAAATTCCGTCCAAATTCAAGAGTCGTTAGTGATGCAGGTAGTACATCTTTTTCTATTTTTTGATTAAAATTAACTCCCAGCGTAAGAGTAGTTAATGATGTTGGTAATACATCTTTTTCTATCATTTGGTTAAACTCCCGTCCAAATTCAAGAGTCGTCAGTGATGTAGGTAATACACCTTTTTCTATTTTTTGATCAAAATCTCTTCCAAATGTAAGAGTGGTTAATGATGCAGGTAATACACCTTTTTTTATTTTTTGATCAAAATACCATCCAAATGTAAGAGTGGTTAATGATGATGGTAATACACCTTTTTCTATTTTTTGATTAAAATACCACTCAAATTTAAGAGTCGTTAATGATATGGGTAATACATTCTTTTCTATATTTTGATTAAACTCCCGTCCGAATGTAAGAGTGATTAATGATGCGGGTAATACACCTTTTTCTATTTTTTGATTAAAACGTACTAATTTCATAGAAGTAACATTTTTATATTCAGTTGGTACTTTCAGACTCGTAGTTATAATTTTACTTGCGTAATAACGCAATCGTTTAGGTAATTTAGAATAATTTATATCATCATATTCTGAATAAAAATCTTTAATATATATTCTCCAAAAGTAATCCGTACATACTTTGGTTCTTAAAAATTTATTGATATTACACATTTTCTTTATTTCGTCCATCGGAAGATTAAATAACATCAATCTAACTATTTCGGGTGGTTGTCGTGAGAAATAATCTATTTTTTTGGTAATTATATTTTTTATATTTGGTTCTATTTTCTTGTATTTTCTTACGATAGAAATTCGTCGAATTGGTTTTTTGGTAATTTTTGGTTCTATTTTCTTATATTTTTTTATGAGAGAAACTCGGCGAATTATAGTTTTAGATTTCAGGTTTTCTTTTTTAATTACTGACACCAATTTTCTAATATTTGTTAAGGTCAAATCTATATTATTTATCTCATGTGTTTTATATTTAGACCATACTTGACCAATTTGTTTAATAGATAAACCTAAACCTTTAAATTTTGATTGGAATTGATTATAAGTTAATCTTTTTTTCATTATATTCAACATTTTATAAATATAAATATATTAGTTGGATATAATCAATACGTACTTATAAATACTGGAGAAAAGCAGTAAAGTGCTTAAATTTTTTATATTTTACATGTTTGGACGAATTACATCAAGAACTACCCCACTTCGCGTTAACGAGGTGATCTAGTCTATAATATATCAGAAAACTTCTTCAAATTATTACTATGAGTAATAATTTGATACATTATAATATATAATGTTTTTTTATATATTGATTTATTTATATCTAATAGAAAATAAGTTTATGTTCACATTATCAAAGATGTATCCTCTAAAACTGGATTTATATATTTTTTCTTAACGTATGGGATTTTACGGGGATATCTAGGATTTATATTTTTCTTTTTAGGTTTAGTGACCCAATGACTAGTAGTCACGCCTTCTTTAAACCATTTAAGTCTTATTTTTCTAGCATCACTATTTACAATATTACTTGGTACCATTGAAATATAAATAACACTTCTTCGAAGGTAGTTAGATTTTTTTTTATCTTTTTTGTTTTTTTGAGGAGGGGCTACACCATGAACCAATCTTCCATCCCACAAAAGAAAGTCACCTACCTTTAAAATTGGACATACCATCTTTTTGAACTGTACATCTTCCAGTCTAATATGAAATCCACCGTTTTTTGTAGAATACTTTTTATACTCTAAAAAGTGTTTATGACTACCTGAAAGAAGCATAGTACCTCCATCTTCTAAATTAGAGTCAACTAAATTAAGTAATCCTTGGTAACATACAAAATCTGGATCCGCATGTGGATTTTGATCTAAATGTGGTACTAAAGGTTTTGTACGATTTGAAGATAAAGTATAAGGACGTACCATATTCATAGTATCATACGAAACCATCAATTCAGGAGAGTTAGTTATATTTGAAAACAAAGTTTTTACTTTAGGTAGTTGTCGGGCTTGCCATACAGCGGAGCAATGTCCTACATTTGGAGCCAGAATTTGTCCAGTAGAAATCATACCAGGCCATTTACCACCAACGTACCAAGTATCAGAGTTATTTCTTTCTATCCCAGTTCCCAAATCTTCAATAAAATTCCATTGTTTATTCACTATAGAAGAACATTCTATTTGAGTGGCAATTGATTTTACTACAACCCATCCTTTTTCTTTTAGAGCAACATTGATTTTTTCTTTCTGACTCAACTTAAACGAGTATTCTAAGGCCGGTAATTGATAAATATATTCTGAAAAAGACATTTTTATTAATAAAAAATATATGAAATTCGTTTTTGACTTAATTAATACCGGATCTTCTTATAGTTATTATGAATATAATTCATAGTTTTTTTAGAAAAACATATTCATTTTGAAAAATTTATAATGGTGTGATAAATATATGTATTTATACAATTAAAAATCATTAGGTATAAATTAATAAAAACGTGTTAGTTGAATTATATCTCAGTTTAGTTTTAAATATGTTTTATGTACATATTTAGTTTTGAAATAATAATATCACCATAGTCCGACTCGAGGTAGTGACTTAAAGAACTTACCGGGATGATTTGGTGACCAGATTAATTCTTCTCGTAATTGATCTAAACTAGGAAGATATAAACGATTTTTAAGTACTTTTACTACTTTTTTTATACCTGCTGTTCGAAGTATACGTTGATGTCGAATGCTGATTGGCCAAATCTTTTTCCATTTTTCCAATTCGTTAGAAAATAGTTTATTATCAAAACACTTTAGTATTTTGAGTTTAGTAAGGCTATGCGGGAGAGATGTTAGTTCATTATTAAAACAATATAGTTGTTCGAGATTAGTAAGATTATTTGGGAGAGATGTTAGTTCATTATAATAACATTTTAGTGTTTCGAGTTTAGTAAGATTATTTGGGAGATATGTTAGTTCATTATAAGAACAACTTAGTATTTTAAGCTTAGTAAGATTGTTTGGGAGAGATGTTAGTTTATTATCAAAACAATATAGTGTTTCAAGGTTAGTAAGACCATTTGGGAGAGATTTTAGTTTGTTATTCCAACAATCTAGTGTTTTGAGTTTAGTAAGATTATTTGGGAGCGACGCCAGTCGATTATGAGAACAATCTAGTTTTTTTAGGTTAGTCCACGGAACGAAGTCCCCTGGGACTTCGTGAAGATTATTTGGGAGAGATTTTAGTTCATTATAAGAACAATTTAGTTTTTTTATCAAATGCTCTTTTCCTACCAATTGTTTAGGCCATTCAGTCAATCTTAAATCACTTATATCTAACTTTAGAGTAGTATCTTCTAACCATTCTTCGATTAGTTTGTCTAGATACATTTTAAATATCGACTCAATTTTTGAGTATAAAAAATATATGAAATTCGTTTTTGTATACTCAATCATTCTCCTATATACTGACTTATTTTGATTTGAAATTTTAGTAAAAACTTGAAAAAACTTTTTATTTCATGTTCAAAGAAATTATATCCTTTAGTGTATAATATTGCATTTTCTCTTAAATATAAGTTCATTTTTTTAAGTAAAGTAATTTGTAATTTAAATTCGTTAGAGAAATTACTTATTAATTTTTTTCCTTTTTCGAATAAAGATGGTTCCATTTTGAGTTTTAATAATACTGTGTTAATTGCTGTATACTGTATAGCACCTTGTTGTAGTAAATTATAAACCATATTTACTTTATTAGCAAAACTTATTATATTCGGTATAATTTTTTTAATTTTATTTTCATATTTATGTTTATTATCTGATATATTAATTGCCCCAGTTATACTAAAAGTTCTTTTTATATATGATCGTAATAAATCTAGATTCTTATATTTTTCCAAATCTATTTTTTTATTTAAAGTAATTACATGGTTAAGTGTTGAGTTAAATTCTTCCAAATCGTTCTTAAAAAAATAATTTACTTCTCTAGAAAATTTATTTATTACTTCAAATTTGTCTGTACTAGAATCTTTCATCAAATCTTGAAACGCAAATGAATTATAAAAAATTCCACTTTTTGTAATATATTCTTTATAATCAAACTCACATATTCCTTTTTTATTACATCCTAATATTTTATATTTTTCGGAAGGACGTGTTAATAATCCTTTATTATGTTTTAAAATGTGATCTATTAATAATTCATGTGTATATTCTACCGTTTTATGACTATATGGTATATCAAAATAATATTCATCGTATCTATCAGTAAATCTTCCAAAATATTCGTCCACATCAGCTTTTTTATCAAAAAATTTAACTAAATTTTGAATAGGATCACTTATATAACCGACTCCTTGAATCATAAACATTAATATTTTAAAAGAATCCATAATTGGATGATATCGATCCCAATAAACACCACTATTCTCAACTCCATATACTCCAAAAGTATTACCATTTAATTTGAAATAGCTGTAACCATAATCTATGATTGTAGGAATTTTATTGGTTTTAATATAAATGGTTTTTCCTCTAAATTTGTAAGGAACTAAGACCATTTTAGATAAATTACGCATAACCACATTAGACGTGTGTAAATCATTGTGTACATATTGTATGTCCCTAGCAGTATGTAATGCTAAAATTATTTGAAGATATATTTTGAGAAAATCCTCTGTGACCATACCATAATTTAAAAAATCTTTTAAAGTAGTTCCAGGATTAATTCTTTCTACTATAGAATAAATATTTTTACCACCCGATATGCACATTGTCTTTACTCCAGATAAATTAGTACCATGAAGAGGTCCACATACATCAATATAACCATAAGTATACATAAAATTTGGTATTTGAGTACGATATCTATTTAATACAAATCCAGCAAAAATTTCATGATAAGTGTCATAACTGTTAATTTCATCTGATGTAACTTTTATCAAAAAAGCATCGCCTTGTTCTAATTTAGTGCTTTCATAAACAGTGCCTTGTTTTCCACTCGCAACAGATCTTATTTTTTTCCAAAAAGCATATATATTTTTATATATTTCTTTTTTATACGGAGAGTTTATAAAAATAGAATAGCTGGAATAACATGCCAATGCTTGCAAAAATTCAGGAACATAAAATTTCTTTTGAGAATCGTAAACAAGACTGTCTATATCTAAATCATATCTTTTATGTACTATATGTTGACACAAAGGGTTAATTGATATTTTAATCATATATTTTTTAATATATTCTTGTTGAATATTGAAAAGACGTTGGAATATAGGTAATATTTTTTTAGATTTATATAAATTTTGATAATATTGAGATAATTTCTCATTTTTAGGTGAAGTAACCGAAGTGTAAGCTCCTATATTTTTCAATTTTTTTGGTTTACGTATGTCCATTTTGATATTAACAAAAAAGTATTAAAAGTATTTTTTATTTATCAAATAATATTTCTATAGGAATTTTGCTGGGAACTATACATAGCCATTTTTACTTTAAATGTATATTAAATATACATTTAATAGAAGAATCGGTTAGTTATTAAATTACAGATTATATTCTTTTAGCCATTCATTAGCATATTTATTAGATTTAATATTTTTGATCTTTGATGTCCACTCTCCGGTTGTTTCATCGTAAATCAATTTATCTTCCATAATATACCACAGTATATGGTACAATTTTTCATTAATTCTAAACATGGAATACTTTTTAATCAAAGAATCATTTTTTGAACCAACTAGAATACCTCTATCATGATGACTTTGTGTCATCTTTTTTGTCCATTTCAAAGCATCATCTTTGGATGAAAAATAGATTTTTGTTTTTCCATCTTCAAACTTGATAAGGCAATTTAAAACCTCATTGAATCGTATACATGATTCATTTTTAGTTCCGAAATCAAAAATAGTTGCGTTTAATTTTGTCATTGTACATTCAACTAAAAATGATATTTTATTAGTACTATATATATGAAAATCATTTTTTAAAATGTGACCCGATTTACATACTTAATATTATTAGTCTCCAAATTATTTCGGTGAGTTTTTTGTAAATTTTAAAAAAGGTCAATCTAGATTTTACACTATACATTTGGTGTTATTTATGACCAAATCAGACTAGAATCGACTAATTTTCCATTAGAATTGAAAATGACACCTTCTGTTTTCAATAAATTCATTTTTTTGTCAATATTATCACCTTTAATTCGTCCAAAATATCCACCAATACTTAAATTTGTTTTGATTACGCGATGACATGGGTATACACTTGTATCAGGGTTTAATTTGAGAGCAGAACCAATAGCTCTCGCAGAACCAGGAACTCCAATCCTAATAGCCAAAATTTTGTATGTGGTGACCATTCCTTTCGGAATATGTGTAAGTTCTTCCAGCACTTTAAGCTGGAATTTAGTCAAAGTTCTAGTTTTTGTGTCCATTTTTATATATAAAGTGTATATAAAATTCATTTTCAACATGTTGACTAAAATAATGAAATTGTATTTTAGTGAGGTGGATTTTCACCAAAACAGCGCCTTTCAAGAGCACTACAATTGGAACATAAATTACTTTTTACATAATCTAAAATAAATATATTAAAAGTAAAAGAAATTAAATACAAAGTATTATTATCCATTTTATTGTAGTTGAATATATAAAAAAGAATTTTATCAAATACTCAATTGAAACTAAATAAAAAGTACGAATATATTATCATAAATTATGGTCGCATTTTTTTGCTTAAAAAAATAAACTTCACTATACAAAAAATTATTTATTACATTTTAAGGAAAAGTATTAAAATATTCTTCTGTTTTTACAGGTGTTAATTTTCTGAAGCTAAAAATGCTTTTTAGACATATATACTCGTTCTCTAATTATAATATATAGTTAATGATGTGGGTAATCCGTCTTTTTCTATTTTTTTATTAAACCTTTCTCCAAACTCAAGAGTGGTTAATGATTTTGGTAATACACCCTTTTCTATTATTTGATTAAACTCATATCCAAATATAAGAGTGGTTAATGATGTGGATAACACTCTTTTTTCTATCATTTGATTAAAATCATCTCCGAATTCAAGCGCTGTTAATGATACGGGTAATACTCCTTTTTCTATTTTTCGATTAAACTTATCTCCAAATGTAAGAGTGGTTAATGATGCGGGTAATACACCCTTTTCTATCATCTGATTAAAATAATATCCAAATTTAAGAGTGGTTAATGATTTAGGTAATACATCTTTTTCTATTTTTTGGTTATACTCTACTCCAAATTCAAGTGTGGTTAATGATACTGGTAATACACCTTTTTCTATTTTTTGATTAAACCTATATTCAAACATAAGAGTGGTTAATGATGTGGGTAATACATCTTTTTTTATTTTTTGATTAAACCCATCTCCAAGTGTAAGAGTCGTTAGTGATGCGGGTAATACACCTTTTTCTATTTTTTGATTAAAATAGCGTCCAAATGTAAGAGTCATTAACGATATGGGTAATACATCTTTTTCTATTTTTTGATTAAACCCATATCCAAATTTAAGAGTGGTTAATGATTTAGGTAATACACCTTTTTCTATTTTTTGATTAAAATTCTGTCCAAATTTAAGAGTCGTTAGTGATGCAGGTAATACATCTTTTTCTATTTTTTGATTAAATCTAACTCCAAATATAAGAGTGGTTAATGATGCTGGTAACACACCTTTTTCTATTTGTTGATTAAATCTATATCCAAATGTAAGAGTAGTTAATGATGCTGATAACATACCTTCTTCTATTTCTTGATTAAAATCGTCTTCAAATGTAAGAGTCGTTACTGATTTGGGTTTCATTTTCTTATATTTTCTTACGAGGGAAACTCGTCTAATTATAGTAGATTTTGGGTTTTCTTTTTTAATCGCTGACACTAATTTTCTAATATTTATTAAGGTTAAATCTATATCATTTATCTCATGTGTTTTATATTTAGACCATGCTTGTCCAATTTGTCCAATGGACAAACCCAAACCTTTAAATTTGGATTGAAATTGGTTATAAGTTAATGAAGAATATATTATTTTTTTATTCGACATTTTATACTATATTTTTTTTAAAAATATTTATTTTTTAGATGGTAGAGATATTTTTTAATATAATTCATTTCTCATTCTATTATTTTTTTATAGTTACTTTACTTACACCGACCCTAAGATCAGGAATCAATATTTTTGAATATTTCACAGTGTCCATTTTTTAAAGCTGCTTGAACGGTGGGGTTATCTTAAAAAATGGAATCGACTCTTTATCTTCGAGTAACAGTTTTACTATTTTTAAGATTTTATTTTCCACATCCACAATAAAATGGATAATAATATTTTATATTTACAGTTAATTTATATTCGACATTTTATATAAATTTTAAACTAAAAGTTTGTATTTATCCAGAATCTAAAACTAAATATATGTTATATGAGTAGTTGTGGGCAATACACCTTCTATTTTTTGATCAAAACCGTATCCAAATTTAAGAGTGGTTAATGATGTAGGTAATACACCTTTTTCTAGTTTTTGATTGAAATTAAATCTTTTTTAAGTATTATACCGTTTTTACCAGATCCACTCTCAGGTAAATTTAACTGAAGACGTTCAATTTCTTCAGTTAATTGATCTTTGTTAAGTTTATTGTAATTCATTCCTTTTATTTTTGTTAAAATTATTACTTTTATTATTGTTAAAAAGTATATACTAAATATGCCTAGTAAAGGGATAAACAATGCTTTATTTGCTTTGGGTTCAATGCATATTAAATCTTTAGTTGATAAATTGATTATTTTTGGATATAAACTTAAAAAAATACCAGTTAATAGCTTTAATTTCAAAAAAAAGTAACATTGGATACTGATTTACAAAATGTGTGTAAACGAAAGATATTACAATAAAGTATTAAACATATAATTCTAATCTTAAAATGAAAAAAGCAGTAGTAAGTAAAAAACAGAAACAAACTAAAATAAAGACTAATAATATTAAAATAAATCAGAAATTTGCTAAAAAAAATTATCGAGATCTTATTTCTGATTTATTTTCAGATAAAAAGTCTAAAGGAGATCGAGATCGTAGTTCTTACAGGAAAACATTTCGTATTGAACCGATCAAAAATGAGAATCAATTGATGATTCCCCGAGGAGTTAAAAAATCAGTAGTTGATGTAGTTAAATATACACAAAGTAAATTCAAAATGCCTTTAGATTGTATATGTGATGTAATAGTTGATTTATCTATGAGGTGTGCTCGAACTAACTATCCACCACCTAATCCCAGAACGGTTATGAGAGTTATTATGAATTATAATAATAATGATTTGTATAAGCTAACTTCAACCCTTCCAGTAGGGAAAGATCCTACAATTAATTTGGGAATGAATACTAGAGATGTTTATATGAGAATAGATGAAATGACTGGATTGGGTCCATATGGTTTATGTTCATATAATATAATGGTTAATGGAAATCCCAGATTCAAAATACCTACTGATAATGGAGAAGAACGCAACACAATTAAACCTCGTAATTATGCTCGTATTACAGTTATATTAGATTTTTATATTTCTAAAATGTTTGCCAAAGATCTAGAAAAACACTTGTCTTCATTTAATGAAAATAGTAACAATGATTCGAAGTATATGAAGATTATTAAGACAGTTTTGATGAAAATGATTGAAGAATATATAAAACCTGAATTAGACTTAGAAAGAGAGATAATAGAAAAGTCAATTAACGATTTATAGTTAAGCTAATGAACAAAAAGGGTCTCGTATGTAAAGTAATGTCTAAATTTAAATAACATTTAATGTTATTATTATGTTGTTGTCCGAAACATAAAGGTGAATTTATTGGTCAATCAACAAATATATATGGTATTACTATAATAACGTTATCTAGAAAAGAATTGAATCAAAAATACAGGAAAATGACATGAAATGTAATTGATGTCTTAGAAATCTAGTTTTTCGTAAATGTAGTTTACCACAGTAAACTTAAAAAAAATACCGAATATATATTTGAAAAATTGAATATGAATAATAAAATATATTTTGATAGCAGTAATCTTCTTATTTCAGACAAATTTTACTCGATATTTTTAATATTTTTTATATTTATATAAAAAAATGAATATAATGCAAGGAAGATTAACTTATAATCAATTCCAATCTAAATTTAAAGGTTTAGGTTTATCTATTAAACAAATTGGTCAAGCATGGTCTAAATATAAAATAAATGAGATACATAATATAGATTTAACCTTAATAAATATTAGAAAATTAGTATCGGTAATTAAAAAAGAAAAACCAAAATCTAAAACTATAATTCGACGAGTTTCTCTCATAAGAAAATATAAGAAAATAGAACCAAATATCAAAAATATAATTACCAAAAAAATTGATTATTTCTCACAACAACCACCCGAAATAGTTAGATTAATGTTATTTAACCTCCCTATGGACGAAATAAAGAATATGTGTAATATCAATAAATTTTTAAGAGACAAAGTATGTACGGATTACTTTTGGAGAATATATATTAAAGATTTTTATTCAGAATATGATGATATAAATAATTCTAAATTACCAAAAAATTTACGTCATTACGTAAGTAACATTATAACTACGAATCCGAAAGTACAAAGTGAATATAAAAATGTTACTTCCATGATATTAGTTGATTTTAATCATAAAATAGAAAAAGATGTATTACCTGCATCACTAACGACTCTTACATTCGGACGGGAGTTTAATCAAGAAATAGAAGAAGGTGTATTACCTACATCACTAACGACTCTTACCTTTGGGCAGAATTTTAATAAAAAAATAGAAAAAGGTGTATTACCGAAATCATTAACCACTCTTATGTTTGGATATTATTTTAATCAAAAAATAGAAAAAGGTGTGTTACCTACATCATTAACCACTCTTACATTTGGGTGGAGTTTTAATCAAAAAACAGAAAAAGGTGTATTACCTTCATCACCAACCACTCTTACATTTGGAGAAGATTTTAATCAAAAAATAGAAAAAGATGTATTACCGAAATCATTAACCACTCTTACATTTGGACGGAATTTTAATCAAGAAATAGAAGAAGGTGTATTACCTACATCACTAACGACTCTTACCTTTGGGCGGAATTTTAATAAAAAAATAGAAAAAGGTGTATTACCTACATCATTAACCACTCTTATATTAGGACGGGAGTTTAATCAAAAAATAGAAAAAGGTATATTACCCAAATCATTATCTTATATTTGGAGAAAATTTTAATCAAAAAATAGAAAAAGGTATATTACCTACATCACTAACCACTCTTACATTTGGAGAAGATTTTAATCAAAAATAGAAAATGGGATATTACCAAGTCTCTTACTTTTCCACTTAACTAAAATGAAAAAAATTGACTAAAATCGTAATTATATGTATAATGTTTTTTTATTTATATATTTTTTGACATACATTTATGAGCTTCTCCACGAGCCAGAGTGGTAGTTTAGATGTAATAGATAATACCGCTAGCATTAGCACTATAATTTTTTTGTGTTATGATATGACTTAAAAGTTATTTAGTAATGAAATTTTCGGATTTAGGAATATAATTCTTAAAATCAGATAATAGCTTTTGATATAATTCAGTCAAGTCATTTTTATATAAATTTGATAAAACATCATTTATTTTTTTAGAAGTGCCTGTAATTCTCAATTCATATGAATATATGAAATATAAATCAGAATTACATTTAATTTTGGCACCTAAAATAAGATAACTATGATATATACCAGAATCATTAATCAAAATTGATTTTTAACGAAAACAGATTTTATCAAAAAACGAAAATCATATAAATGATCTCCTTGAAAAAAACATGTCTAAACAAATACTAAAACAAAGATTCATTGACGAGATCAAGAAAAGCCAAGAACATATTAAGAAATTGATGATTATGAGTAATGAAGTGGCTTCCAGTAATAAGAAAATAAAATTGATTATCAGAGGTAAAGAAAATGTTTTATCACGGCGTATGTTAAAGTATTTAGCCACTAAAATAGTAAGTTCCGACTTTGAAAAATTGTTCAAACTTGCTAACAATAAAATGTCATTACTGTATACCCCTGTATTCCTCACCAAAGATACAATTGACTTTATTAATGATGCTAAAAAAGATTTGGGACTATTTGAAGGAGAAAATATTACAGATAATATCAAGGTAATGTTGAAATCGGGAATGTCAGATCAACGATCTGTTGATTCAATGTGGTATATATATTCTAACAGAATGAACCTTCATGAGAATGCTACTATTAATATTAAAAATGCAAAAGAAGGTAAAAAGTTAAACCGTCAGTATATTGCTCCAGATGCTCGTATGAAGAAGTATCTCAATGTGGCACTTAAAAACTTAGTTGATTCTCTCAAAAAAACCAAACACACGAGTAAAACTGTCAATTTCAAGAAAGGAGAAGATGAAACAGTAGAAAGTCTTATTGATTTCATCATCTTCAATTATAATCGTATTAAGAAGATGATGGTTCGTCCTAACGACGAGTTAGAAAATTCAAAAAAAAATATGATTAGAAAAGCAGCAAACAATAAGGTTATTAAGACTTATGAAAATATTATTTATAATCATATGATTGATGTGGAATTGGAAGGTGGATTATTTTTAGATGATAATGTCTTTTTAGAAGCCGCAGTGGAAGTATCTAAAAAGAGCTTTAAATATATTGATTTAAAAGGTGAAACAAAAACGGAAGGAGAATATACTTTGGGTCCATATACTAAGGAACAAATAGAAAATCTAAATGTCAATAAAAAAGACGATAGTTATGTTCTAGCTCTGAGAGCCGTAATCGACTCTGAACGTAATTACTTAACTAAAGTTAAGAAATCGAATTAAATTATCAATCTGCTCGTGGGGAAGCTCACAAATGTACGTCATAAAATATATAAAAAAAACATTATATATTCGGTATTTTTTTTTAAGTTTACTGTGGGGAAGCTACATTTTCGATCTTTCCCACGGGACAGAGTGTGGAGTATATTTGAAGAACTGACAATCGATTGATTGAGAATTAAAATATTCACTTTTTTTTAGAGAAAAAATAAACAACACACCATACTATTAAAATTAAAAGTAATAATATGACAACTCCTACAAATAAATCTTCACCTATAGGAGCTTTACTAACAGCTTTTTTGTTATTTGGGCTTGGTATTTGCCATAATCCTATTTTCAGGGCACTTGATATAGGCAAATCTTCAAAATCCGAAGAATCAAAAACAAAAGATCTCCAATCACCAATAACATTGGGCGAAAAAGTAAGACTATTATTTGAATCGTCTGACAATGTGTATACAATTGTATTTTCAATATCATTATTTGATGTAAAACTTAAAATTGGTGTTTCTGGTTTGGTTAGATATTTTTTATTACTACCATCAAAAATAAATAGAGGATAATGTCCTCCAGTTACCATCTTTGTCTGTTCTTTTGGTAAATCTACGAATACCCATTTTTCCACTGGGTGTATATCCGAGTCAACACCTTTACTTACAAAAATATTTGATTCTAATACGAAATTGATGGTAACCAAATTGTCTTTTTTAGTATATGTTAGCACTCGAGGCAATTTTGTAGAAGATTTATATCTGATGCCAAAATTTTGACTTGTTTTTATTGGAAATTCACACTTTTTTGACAATGCTAAAAAATTATTAGTGGATCCAAAATCGGTCAATAGTGTGTGAACATCATCTCTTTCTATTAAAGCTAAAGAATCTTGATCAAATGCAGAAACACACTCAAATCCTTCTGGACAACTGTTTAGACCACATGCATTACATCCAAGACTAGATGTACATTCTGCTACTGAAAAAATAATATTATCATCAATTCCAGGCGGTTTAAGACCAACAATTATTTGTGTTGACACTGTTAGTGGTGATAAAAACGAATAAGGTATATGATTAAAGAATACAATTTCAGTTAAAGAGTCATTTTGATTATATTTGAAAGTAGTTCCTTCTATATTTTTTAAGAACTGTATAGATATTGATTTGGACGTTGGCTCATCTGAAGGAGTGTAATATTGTATTTTATTTACATCTGTATTGGTAAAATTGAGATACTGTAAAGCCCCATCTATTTTAAATTGTAAAGGGTATATTTGACCTAAATAAAAACCTCTGTTAGTTATCAAAAAAGGTGGAATTTGTACGGTTAAAATTGAAGGAGAAAATGAATAGCTTATAGCATATCTAACCTCTTTTTCAAATGTTGTTTTAGATGCAGCTAAAAAATTATTAGGCGTATCATATGATAAAATAAATTCCATTTTTAATAGTATTTGTATAGTATTTTTTTAAATATTTTATAAAATATTTAAAACTAAAATATTTTGATTCATTGCTTCAGAAAGTTTTATTGGATTTTGTACACCATCTTCTTCTAATATTTTTTTAAATTGTTTAGCTGCCTCAGTATATATGTATTTTTTAAGAGATGGTATAATTAGATCTAAAGTAACCCCATCGTAGGTGAAATTTTTTCTAGAATTTCCAATATTCTCTAAATAATCACTATCCTCTATTATTTTTTTAATGTTAGTTATGTTACGTTTTAAGTGTAATGTTTTTAACTCAGTTGTAGATGAAATTTCAGGTTCATTTGTAGCCATTTCATACCATGTCTTAAATTTATTTGCGCCTGTAAATTTAAAGTTTTTTCTTACATACAATTCCCAAAATTTTTCAGTACATCCATGACTGATACTTTTATGTGAGATACACGTTGAAACAACATCTTGCACATCCATTTCTAACATTATTTTCCAAAGCATATCTCGAGAGAGTAATACAAAAGGAACATCCTTTTTTGATTTATTATATCTTTTTTTACTCATTTTATAATTAAATATTTATAATTAAGTATCTTTTGTATAATATCAGGTTTAAGAGATACTTAAATAAAACTATATATCATAGCGATTTAAGTTATTACTGTCTAGGACAAATAAAATATAAATAGTATATGTTTAGTACTTCCCGCTCAAAGAAAAGTGATTAAATGTGATATAAGCGATTGGGATTGGGTTCCTTTTGGTTAGAACTGTAATTGGATTGTGAAAGGACAAAATTATATCAGATTTTAATGATTTTCATTTTAGATATTTTATGGAACACCACTTTTCATCTAAAACAAATAAGTTGTTCATACCACGATGTAGAGTAGTAACATTTTTTAAAAATGAATATGTATTGATATTTTAGCACCCAAAATAGCATTTTTATTAAGATGAATATTGAACACGATATAGATTTATTGGTACTTGAATTTGAAAGTTGGACACTAGGTACCACTACTATCCAAAAAACTGAGCCTTCCAGTGGAATTAAAGTAAACAGATCAGTGAGAATTATGATAAACGGTTCTCATTTAACTGTTTCTAACTAATATTAAGTTTAATAAATATATATATATATATATATTTAGACACTTACGACGCTTTCTTTGATTTTAGAATACTTATTATGATTAGTATATCTTTTAGTGCACCATTTGCACCCCAAATATACAGAAAAACATAGACCAAAAGACAGTAAACACATTAATATAGTACCTGTACCAGCTAGACCAGTTTTCCATGTAAAAAAGTCGTTTGTAGTTAATGTATTCTTCCACAATAAAAAATTTACAATGGTATACCCAGTTAGATGAATGATTATTACTGATATATTTACAATTACTACAAAAAACACTATGCTAAATTTGACTTTTCTTATTAAGATGAAAGTACCAAAGCATGTAAAATCACTATTAGACTTGCCAGCCATATACTCTAATAGTGAGAAACCTACAAATATCATAAGTGCTGCTATCGCGAGCATTGCAGAAATTTCAAGTATACAACTGTTATCCCATGTATCAATAGTTATACATGTTCTTCCCATAAGATACACTTGGGGTATAACTATCCATTGTATATAGTAAAGTATAGCAGTTAACAGATGTAAAACATCTGAGATAAAGTGTTTATAATTACAATACATCTTTATAGCTTAAAAATATTATTATTTTTTTGACCCAAAAGTAGTTTTCCTAATATTACTAACATGTTAGTTTTTAGAGACCATGTTTTTTCAATTTCATTTTGTTCTAATTTAGAGACAAATGTTTATTCGTTAGATTTGTAAATTATATACATATTCAAAATATGTATATACATATTTTTATTGTTTTTATTGTTTTTTATTGTTTTTTATTGTTTTTTATTGTTTTTTATTGTTTTTAAGTTATAGTTTATACACGACGTGAGTAATGGCGGCGGTTAGTAGACGAAGAGTAGTTTTGGCGTGGGGGTACACGGCGTTGTGTACTCTTTTTTTGAGGTGAAAATTTAGTCTTAGGTTTGGTTTTAAAACAGTAGTTGAAAATAAGGAACCCTACTTTTTTTCTGTCTGCCAAAAAGACGCGGAACATTGTGCGAAACAGATTACAGTCTCCAGTACTGTCAAAGTACACGGTGAGACAACGACCAGTTCTAATGCTCGAATCTACAACACTATAATTCTGGTGACACATATCATCAAGCTTACGCTTGAGAAAGTTCAGAGACAAAGAAACAGGTACTCTTTGAGCGAAGAGGGCTTTATCATTTCTATCAAAAGATGGAATTTTATTGTGAGTTAATACAGGTGTTATATTGAAGACTCCAAAATTAGCATTGAGCTCACGACTTTGCTCGGTGTTCAATCTGAATGTAGGAGCTTTTATGATGGGTTTCATATACACAACGTCCATATGGTCTATGAGAGAGTCCTCTAGATCAGACACATCTGACCAACAACAACAGTCTCTACCACACTTGACATGGGTAAGAAGTTCCTCGATTTTATCCTCAATACGTCTGTATTCTTCGTTTGGAATGAATTTGCATCTTACAGTTCCATCAGCGTTTCTTCCAAGAATGAGATTGTATATTTTGTAGGCATCCTCTAAGTCTCCACCAAACCAAACTAGTAAAAAACCTGCATACGAACTATCTCGGGCTGTCCCGTAGTTCATAAACGTTTTCAAGTTGTAAACATTAGCTCTGCTAACGAAGTTGGTAATAGCCGTTCTAGCTTGCTCTTCGGTACATAGCGGAGTTTCCATACGGACCACCATACGGTGGTCTGGATTCCAATCACAGTATTTAGGACAAGTCACAGTAGACATAGTAGACATAGCAGACATAGTAGTAGTATTAAGTAGTAATTTAGGATAAATCGGTATACACTTGAATATTTATATAAGTACTCAGATGTATTTGGTTCTGAAAAAATTATATGAAATTCATTTTTCTCAAAAAGTTTCCAAACTGTTCAAAATCCAAATAGTATTTTTTTGGTAAAAATTATTATTTATTATATATTTTCACATCTTAATGGAAAATATATAATGTTTTAATCTATTACCACAGTTTCAATATAAGTATGAGAAATATATTGAAAATTTTAAGTACTAAACATTTTAAAACATCAGTTTATATTTATTATTAAATTTTATATATTATAACATAACTGCTATTTATCAAAAATGATATTTTATTATATTTTTTTTATAAAATATAAAATGGCTAGAACTAAACTGACAAAAACAATATATTCTGAATATAGAGGTACTGGTTTTACTGTTGAAGAATCTATTAAGCTTTGGAAGTCTGGTATCAATCCTAACACCGGACGACGTATAAAACTTTGGGGACAAACGTGGATGTCTATTATGAATAATAATAGTTGGTGTAAATACGTAGATATCCCAGTTATTAATACTCTTACAAAAAATAATTACAGCAAGTCTTTTATAGAATATCATAATAAACTCTAATTTTTTTTTGAAAATAAAATGAAATTGTTATGTTTGTACTTATAAAAAATCAAGTATGAATAAAATTATAGTTCTTTTTTTAAATTCGATGAACATTGTCGTAAATAAGGATACATATAATGAGTTTTTAGAAAATAGTAAAGAGATATGTATTGAAAGGATGTATGAAAATGAGATTTATTGTGATTATAGTGATGATGAGATGTGGAATATAGGTAAATATACATTAGAAGATCTAACTAATTGGATTATACCGAGAATTTTAATTAAAAATGATCTGTTACCAGATGGTTATTGGAGTAATTTCGGTAAAGGTATTGAAAAAGGAATAATATCTCAAAAATATGAATATCAACCTGTAGTTGATGCTGTTAACAAGGTCAAAAACGAAATAAATAAAACTCAGATTGGTATAATAAAAAAATAACGGTGACTAACTAGTGTGTGTATAAATATATAAAATATATATATTTTTTACTTCTTTTCCTGAGTAGACACTATTTTTATTCTTTATATATGATTAATTATAAGGATATATGCAGTTATCAGCGTTAAGTCAACACTTATAACTGCTCAGAAATACTATATTTTTCAATTTCATTTTATAAAACTAATTGGGTATGTTTTGATTTAGTAGATTAATCTACTAAATAACTTATTCCAGTAGAATCAAATCCTGCATCTATTCCTGGAGAAAATGGATCATTAGTAGCATTAACCCCAAAAGTTATAGTTCCATCAATATTAACTATAAGCACTCCGAAAGAATTATTCCCAAAACCGATAGCGTTATCAACAGTTACAACAAATGTTTTTATTTGTGTTGGTCTATATTTGGAATCTAAATTTATACTAAAAATACCAGGGCCACCACCAATCGTATTTAATAACCAAGTAGACACATTTAGTGTTACTGTGACACCGATTCGTTCGACTTTAACTGTTACTGGTCCACTATTAACAGTATTAATGGTAACTACACCTGTATATGAATCTTTGGAATGAAATAAAGTACTTTGATTAGTGATACTCACTTTTTTAATTTGTTTGTAATTTTTACCACAACGTGTATAACATGAGTTAGACATTTTATATATTTATTTATTTATTCAAATTTTATTGTACTAGTAAAAAATAAATATATAAAATGTCTAACTCATGTTATACACGTTGTGGTAAAAATTACAAACAAATTAAAAAAGTGAGTATCAC
>SDBT01002706.1_pt1 | contig 31121 bp, 41 predicted proteins | sample 2277101 | NCBI WGS metagenome assembly SDBT01 (sample SAMN10404973, study PRJNA504765) | marine sediment metagenome | isolation source: marine sediment core GS10_PC15, 103 cmbsf | place: Arctic Ocean: Southern Knipovich Ridge | collected 2010 | reverse complement strand
CCATTATAAATCCTTGTCCAGACTACATTCCCATTTGAATCGTATTTCCTCACCCAGATGTTATTTTCTTGCCCATCAATATACTCATAACCAGTAACATAGACATTGCCACTTCCATCCACCGCAATGCCATTGCCTCTAGCGGACTCACCGTCTGCATCATAAGTCCTTGTCCAGACTTCATCGCCATCCGAATCGTACTTCCTTATCCAGATGTCAAGTATATCCCCTACTTTCTCCTCATAACCAATAACATAGACATTGCCACTTCCATCTACTGCTATGCCATGGCCAACATCAGACCCATCGGCTGTACCATTATGAGTCTCTGTCCAGACTTCCTCTCCGTCTGAATCGTACTTCCTCACCCAGATGTTATACCCCTCCACTGCATCATAATACTCACGACCAGTAACATAGACATTGCCATCTCCATCTGCTGCTATGCCATAACCATAATCATGATAATTGTCTGGGCCATTATGAGTCTCTGTCCAGACTACATTCCCATCCGAATCGTACTTCCCCACCCAGATGTCATTCTTTGCCCCGCTAACCCACTCATAACCAGCCACATATACATTGCCACTTCCATCAACTGCTATGCCACGGCCATAATCGTAATCATTCGCTGGACCATTATAAGTGCTTGTCCAGACTTCGTAACCATTCGCATCATACTTCCTCACCCAGATATTAGACCTTTCCGTATCCGACTTATACTCATGACCAGTAACATAGACATTGCCATTCCCATCAACTGCTATGCCATAGCCATAATCGGAACCATTGGCTGCACCATTATAAGTCCTTGTCCAGAGCACATCTCCTTCTGCCCCAAAAATAGTCCCGCAAAAAACAAGAGACAAAATAACCAACAAAACAGAAATTTTCCGCATTTTTTCCTCCTTTTATGAATTGCGCCTAATATTATGGCGCTGGGAATGGCGCACTACTCTTTTAAAATAACCAGGTTATCTCTATGGATTACCTCATCATAATCCTTATATCCCAGAGTTTTCTCTATCTCGGAAGATTTCTTTCCTTTAATTTTTTCTATCTCACTAGACGAATAGGAAGTCAATCCCCGGGCAAATTCCTTTCCTTCCATATCCACTACTGCCACGCAGGCTCCTGTATTAAATCTACCTTCCACTCGACTAATCCCCGAAGGCAGCAAACTCTTTCCTCTTTTCAGGAGTGCCTCTTTGGCTCCCTCATCAACAGCAATCTTCCCTTCTATTTTGGTATCAAAAGCTATCCAGCGTTTACGGGATACTATTTTTTCCTTTGCCGGGAGAAATTTTGTTCCCGGGTTCTCTCCCTCCCAGATTTTTTTGAGGACTTTTTCTTTATTACCATTGGTAATATACATTGTAATGCCGCTAGCAGTGGCAATCTTGGCTGCTTCAAGCTTGGTTACCATTCCCCCGGTTCCTCTCTGGCTTCCCCTGCCGCTAGCTTTCTCTTCCAGCTCAGGGGTAATCGTTTCTATCTCCTTTATTAATTTCACTTTCTTTTCTACCCGGGGGTCTTGAGAAAAGAAGCCATCCACATCGGTTAAAATTACCAACTGGTCAGCCTCTACCTTACTGGCTACCAGTGCGGAAAGCCGGTCATTGTCTCCAAATTTAATTTCCTCTACAGCAACTGTATCGTTCTCATTTACCACAGGAACCACACCCAGGCTAAGAAGGGTCAACAGGGTATTTCTGGCATTGAGATATCTCTGGCGCTGGGCGAGGTCGTCAGAGGTCAATAGAATCTGAGCCACCAGGCGATTATGTTTCCTGAAAAATTTCTCGTATATACTCATAAGATAGCCCTGCCCGATACTGGCCAGTGCCTGTTTTTCGCGGATGGACCCACCCTGCAATTTCAACCTTCCCAGTCCTGCTCCGATTGCACCAGAAGTCACAATGATTACCTCTGCACCCGAGTTGATGAGTTCCGCCACATCGTCCACAATCCTCTCTATAGTGACTTCATTGATAACTCCGGAAGGTTTGGTTAAAACAGTGGTGCCAATCTTTATCACTACTCTCTTTTTCATTTTTTTAATTTTCTCCTGATCGCCTGAAGTAGTTCTTTTATACCTTCCCTGGTAAGAGCTGAGATGGGATAGACTTTCTTTTTAATCCGGGAACGAAATTTTTTTAATTTGGTTGATGCGGAGGGAATGTCCATCTTATTGACAACAACTATCTGGGGCTTCTTCATCAGTTGGGGATTGAAAGCTTTCAATTCTTTATTAGTTGCTATATAATTGTCGAAAGGACTCTCTTCTGCATAGCCCTGAATGTCCACCAGGTGAACCAAAACTTCAGTCCTTTCGATATGGCGTAAGAACTGGTCACCCAAACCCTTACCTTTATGGGCATCAGCAATTAGTCCGGGAATGTCTGCTACTATGAAACTTTCTTCTTCGCCAAGCCGGACTACTCCCAGGTTAGGTGCTAAAGTAGTGAAGGGATAATCGGCAATCTTTGGGCGAGCACTGGAAATAACTGAAAGAAGGGTCGACTTTCCGGCATTAGGATATCCCAGAAGACCCACCTGGGCAATCAACTTCAATTCCAACTTTAAAGTAGCACTCTCTCCAGCCTCACCTTCTTCGGCAAAGCGTGGAACACGCTCTCGGCGCGACTTGAACTTCGCATTGCCCCTTCCACCCCGACCGCCGCGTGCCACAATGACACTCTGTCCCTCATCCACTAAGTCACAGATTACTTCCTCTCCCTTATAGACAACGGTGCCCAAGGGTACCTTCAAAATTAAATCTGCTCCCGCCTTCCCGAAGCGATTGTTTCCCGACCCGTGGGTGCCTTTTTGGGCTCGATAATGGGGCTGGCGGGAGAAATCGAGGAGAGTCTTGATGCTGGAGGAGGTTACCAGAAGGATGTTACCACCTTTTCCACCGTCTCCTCCATCCGGACCGCCGCGAGGAATAAACTTCTCGCGTCGAAAGGAGACACAGCCATCGCCCCCATTTCCGGCTTGTATAAATATTTTCGCCTGGTCAATGAACATACAAGCCTTCTTTACTGGTAAACGCTGACTCGTTTCCTTTTCTTACCAAAACGTTCAAAACTAACCTTGCCTGAAATTAAAGCAAACAGGGTATCGTCACTTCCCTTACCTACATTAAGTCCCGGGTAGAATTTCGTGCCTCTCTGACGAATTAAAATGCTACCTGCCGATACAAATTGACCGGCAGAAGCCTTCAATCCCAATCTTCGTCCTGCACTATTCCGGTTATTTCCTGTAGAACCTTGTCCTTTCTTGTGAGCCATAAAAGTTACCGCCTTTTAAAGTCAGATTTTCTTTATCTCCTTTATTTTTATTACCGTATATTGGTGTCTATGCCCCAGTGTTTTCTTATAGCCTTTCCGCCGCCGTTTCTTAAAAACTATAACTTTCTTTGCCTTAAAATGCCTTTTGACTTCTGCTAATACTGTTCCTTTATCAATGTAGGGCCTTCCTATCTCTACTTTTTCACCATTTACCAACAGGAGGATATTATTCAATTCAATAATATCTCCGGGTTTCTTACTGGTTTTTTCAATATTTACCACTGACCCTTCTTCCACCTTATACTGTTTTCCAGCAGTCTCGATTATTGCATACATATCTACACTCCTCTAGATAAAATTTCCATTAATTTTATATATTTATTCCCCTTTTGTCAAGAAAACAAAAAAGGGGTCAGAGTCATTTTTTGCTGGAAAAAAGTACCTGTCACTTTTTTATCTTACGGAGTGATTTCAAACTCTTCTACGTGTAGTTTATAATCGGGTCTGATTCTTATTCTCTTACCAGTCATTTTAGAAATTTGTTCTACTTTCTCTTCGTCAAACAGGGGAGCAATTCTGGGATTCATAAACACATTAAGATATTTATTCCCTGTTTGGGCTGCCGTCCTTAAAATTTCTTTCTTAATCTTTATAAACATAGTCTTTTCTGAAAATACCAATCCGCTGCCTGCACAGTAAGGGCAGGGCTGACAAAGTATATCAATGATACTTTCCCTTCTCCTCTGACGGCTCATCTCCACCAGTCCCAGCTTGGTAATGGGTAGCAAATCTATCTTCGCTTTATCCCTCAGAGTCTGTTGGTGTAGAATATCCATAACTTTATCTCTATTTTTTCTCTGTTTCATCTCAATAAAATCTATAATGATTAGTCCTCCGATGTTCCTCAGGCGAACCTGCCGCATAATCTCCTCAGCTGCCTGGCAATTGGCGAGGAAGGTTGTCTCTTCCAGACTTTTTCCCCCGGCGAACCTACCTGTGTTGATATCAATCGCAGTCAAAGCCTCTGCTTGCTCAATGATAATTGAACCTCCACAAGGCAATATAATCTTCTGGTCTTTCATTTTGGACAGTTGATTTTCCAAATTGTGCATCTCAAAAAGTGGCGATTTCTTCTTATAGAGACGTAACTTCCTTAGAAGACGAGGATCTGTCATCTTCACATAACTTCTGACTTGTTTATACTCCGTCAGGGAATTTATGATTAGACTGTCTACTTCCTCAGTAAATAGTTCTCGCGCTACATAAAAGATTAGACCAAATGCCTTGTGCACAAGATATCCTTCCCCAATTATCTCTTTCTTTTTCTTTATTATCTGCCACAAATCCAAAAGATACTTACATTCGCGAATTAAATCCTTTCTGCGATGACCGCTGGCTTCTGTGCGCACAACAAATCCTGCTCCTTTTGGAATAATCTCTTTAATTATTTCTCTTAATCTCCTGCGTTCCTTATCATCCAGGATTCTCTTGGATATCCCGATATGCTCCACGTTGGGCATGAACACAAGATACCTTCCAGGAAGGCTTATCTCGGCTGTGGCCTTTGCTCCTTTGGCTCCAATTGGCTCCTTTACTATCTGAATCAATAAACGATCGCCCTTGTTTATCTGTCTCTTATCCAGTGGAATATCCCCTAAGGGGAGAAAAGCATTCTTCTCCAACCCTAAATCCAGAAAAGAAGACCTGAGTCCCTTTAGAATATTCACCACTTTTCCCTGATAGATATTTCCCACTAAACTCTTTTCCTCTGTTCTCTCAATGAATAACTCAACGAGATGCCCATCTTCAGCCAGAGCAATTCTCACTTCATCTTCAGCTACATCAACTATTATTTCTTTTTTCATATAATTTTCTCCCGGAGTAGCTCCGATTTATCGGAGCGTTACGCAACCTGAAGGTTGCGACTACCAATAGACTTCACCAGAATAAGAATTTCTCCCTGGTAAACTCCACAAAAGCTAAATCTTTCTCCTCCACTCCCAGAAGTGTCTTGATGATTATTCTGGGATTGAAATTGAATCCCCCTCTTACCTTCAGCAACAGTCTGATGTTCCAGTCTTTCTCCATTTCTATACTTAAAATTAGAGGGCGGACATTTATTCTCCTTTCCTTCTTATTTATAAGGAAAATCTCTTCTTTATCCAGAAAATTTCTTATCTTTACTTCTATATCTTCCTTGCTTGCTTGACCAGGAACTGTGGATTTCCCAAAAAATTGCTGAAGATTAATTCTATATGTAACCGTTTTTATCTTTACATTGTTGGACTTACCGAGCAAGGGAAGTTTTTCCATATCGCGAACAGTCAGTCCCTCGGGTAATTCTTTCTGTAGATTACCTGTCGAACTGGAAATGTCTATTTTCTTATCCAGATATAGTTCTATATATTCAGCCTCACTGGCGAATCCTAAAGGAAGAGCAGGTGAAAAAGAGCACTTAATCCGCGGATTAAATCCCTGAGTGTAACTTACTGGTAAGTTGGCTCTTTTGAGGGCGCGAAAGAACGTATGCATTAAGTCCAGATGCCCTATATAACGAATGGGCCCTTTTTTGCTATATTCTATTCTAACTCTTTGAATACTATTCATTATGCCATCCTGGAATTAAGTATTGTGTCCCTAGAATTCGGATGTCCCCAGAATTCGAGATGGCTCCAGGGTAATATTTCCTCAGAGTCTCTCTTTCGATAGACATAGAAGTCCGGGTCAATAGAACACCTGGAGAAAGCTTCCTGCCAGACAGGGAAACGAAAATGTTCTTTCCACTGGTCAAATTTACAACCCATTTCCCAGGCCTTTTCCAGAACCATTCCCAGTCTCCTATCACCCCTGCTGAACACAGCTTCTAAAAAAGAAGATTCCACAATATGACCCTTAACCTGGGCGGGAAGTCGGCGAGAAAGATAATCCTTTTTCCTTCTCAATTCTGTAAGCTTTTCCATAGGGAGCAATTGGAAAGAAGTATGTGATTTGGGAACAAAGGGAGCAATGGTTATGTTAAAGTTTAAGTTTTTGTGTCTCTTCTTTAGTTCTTTTACCAGTTCTATTATCGCTTCAATATCCTCTTCTTCTTCAGTAGGCAGACCAATCATAAAGTATAATTTCACCAGCCTCCAGCCAGCATTATAGGCCTGGGAAATGGTAGAAGCGAACTCTTCATTACTAATTTTCTTACCAATTAATTTGCGCAATCTTTCACTTCCCGTTTCCGGGGCAAAAGTTAACCCTGTCTTTCTAATCTTTTGAATCCGGATTGCCAGAGCGAGAGAAAACTTATCCGGTCTTAAAGAAGGTAAAGAGATGGAAGTGTGATTCTTTCCAAAGCAAGCTAAGAATTCATCAATAAGTTCCTCAATTCCAGGATAATCGGTAGAGGAAAGGGAGGTTAGAGACATCTCATCATAACCAGTCGATTTTAAAGAGACTTCGGCAATTTCCAGCAACCTCTTTTTGGACCTCACCCGGCAAGGTCCATATACTGCTTGGCTTTGACAGAAGCGGCAACTATGGGGACAACCTCGCTGTATCTCTAAGTTCAACCGATTCTGTGATATATCGATTAATGGCACCAGTGGCGCCAGAGGATAGTGAGAGGTCTCCAGGTCTACTACTCTCTTATCTATCCTTTCGGGGATTCCATCTCCTTTCTTCTCCATCCGTTGGATAGTGCCATCTTCTTTATAATTTACTTCATATAACGATGGCACATAGACTCCGGGAATCTTTGCCAGTGCTTTAAGGAACCCATTTCCTTTATTTCTAAACGCAGACTGAAGTCTGCTACTCCACTTCTTATAAGTTTCTATAATTTCTTCTATTACTTCCTCCCCGTCTCCCAGGACAAAAGCATCAATAAAATCGGCTAAAGGTTCGGGATTAGAAACAGAAGGACCACCCGCTATTATTAAGGGAAATTTCCCATTTCGGCTCCGGGAACGAAGGGGAATGTTTGCTAAATTTAAGATGTTCAAAACATTGGTATAGGATAATTCGTGCTGTAGAGTAAAACCAATAATATCGAAATCCTTAAGAGGCTTCTTTGACTCCAAGGAAAAAAGAGGAATTTCTCTATCCTTCAATATCTCTTCCATATCTAATCCCGGGGCATAGACCCTTTCAGCAAGTGAGTCTTGCCTCTGGTTAATAATAGAATAGAGAATTTGTAATCCCAGGTTAGACATACCCAGTTCATAGATATCAGGGTAACATAAAACAACTTTTACCTGGGCACTTTCCCAATCTTTGTGGACTACATTCCACTCATTACCCATATACCTGCCCGGTTTAGAAACAAACGGTAAAATGTCGTCCAGCACGGTCTTTTCCAAATTATAACTCCCCCTCACCACTGGCCGTGGCCCAGAATGGGCAGGCCTTAACCCTCTCCCCAGAAGGGAGAGGGGAGTTGCTACGAAATAGTTTACCAATACGTAAGGCGGCGACTGTAGATACTCAAAAGAATCCCTACCCCGGCCATAGAAGTAATCAGGGATGAGCCTCCCCTACTGACAAAAGGTAAAGGAAGCCCGGTAATCGGCATAATTCCCATAGTCATTCCCAAATTAACAATAATCTGGAAAAGGAACATAGCCACAATGCCCCCTGCTAACAGGCTTCCAAAACGGTTCCTTGCCAGGGAAGCAATTCTTATTGCCCGCAAGAGCAAAATGGAAAAGAGTAAAATCAACAAGCCAGCGCCAAGAAATCCCATTTCCTCCGAAAAGAGGGAGAAGATGAAATCTGTATGTTGCGCTGGAAGAAAGCCCAGTTTCCCTTGAGTTCCTGTTAATAACCCCTTCCCCAGGAATCCACCTGAACCAATGGAGATTTGGGATTGTATTATATGGTATCCGGCACCTAATGGGTCGATGGACGGTTTAATGAAGCAGACCAATCTCATCTTCTGATACTCTTTTAGAAAGAAATCTAAAGGATAGGAGAGCATAATTCCGCCGGAGACAATTAAGGAAGTGAAAAGAAAATGGTTAACCCCTACACGAAATTTAAGCCTGGATAAGATATAACAGACAAGCCCAATAACTGCAATAACAACTATTATAAAGCCAAGAGTGGACCCAAGGTTACTGAAAATTCTGGGAAAAAAAGTCTTATTTTGAGAGTCGAGAGCCAAAAGTAAAGGAATCCCCAAAGCTAAAATTCCCATAGCGATAAAGGATACGAGATAGATTACCCTCGCTCCTCCAAGATATAACATTGCCAAAAATATTGCCAGAAAGACCAGGGCCGAGCCAGGGTCGGGTTGCAATACAATAAGTGCCACAGGGACAAGAACTAACAAGAAAGGAATTATCAGTCCGGAAATTCTCTTCACTGCCTCAGGGTAATTGGTGAAGTATTGAGCGAGTATGATAATCAGACCGAGCTTGGCGAACTCAGCAGGTTGAAACGTGAGATTCCCAATAGGAAGCCAGCTGCGGGCGCCATGCACACTCTTACCGAAGAATAGAGTGAGGACTAATAGAAGAAGTGAAAATAGGTATATCCATTTCCCATGCTGACTGAATAACTGGTAATTTATCCCTATTACAATTATTATCACTACCATTCCCAGGAGAGCATAAAAACCCTGTGTTGCATAGAGAGGAGTTTTCGCCGGGCTTCCATACATTGCACTATAAATCATTAAACAGCCAATGGCAACAAGAAGAACCATGGCGAAAAATAGATAGTAATCGAATCTTATAGAAATGTCTTTAAGGCGCATATTCTAAACGCTCCAATCAACTTTGTAATTGTAGGGGTCGGATTTATCCGACCCGCGGGTTCGATGAATCGAACCCCTACAGAATCAAATGTTGCGACGGTAAGCGGCCGTCCCTTAGGAAAAAGTACCTGTCACTTTTTTTATTTTAATCCTTATAGACGAAAATTTCTGGCTCTTTCTCTCCCTTAAGAGTAAATACTCCATTCAATATCCTTCTGGCTAAAGGTGCAGCCGCACTGGCTCCATGCCCCCCGTGTTCCACCAGGACCGCTAAAGCAATTATGGGAGCCTCTTCTGGTGCATAGCAGATAAACCAGGCGTGGTCTTCCCCATGGGGATTCTCCGCAGTTCCCGTCTTGCCCAGCACACTCAATCTTTTAAACTTTAATACCTGAGAAGTGCCGGAGAGAACAGCTTCTCTGAGTCCCCTTCTTACGATGGAGAGTGTCCCCGAAGAAATTTTCACCTCTCCCATCACTTCGGGCTGGAAAGTCTTAATTACATTCTCCTGCCCATCAATTATTTTTTTAACAATAAAAGGTTTATAAATTATACCTCCATTAGCTACCAGACTGATTAAACTTGCCATCTGTAGAGGACTAACTTCCAGATAACCCTGCCCAATGCTCATATTAGCTGTATCACCAGGATACCACCGTTCACCAAAATTTATCTTTTTCCAGGTGGAATCCGGCACGAGACCCCTTGCCTCTGAGGGCAGGGAAATGCCAATTTTTTCCCCCAATCCCAGCATGCGAGCGTATTTTGCTATCTTGTCCCCACCCACTTTTAAACCGAGCTGATAGAAAAATACATCACAAGATTTAGCAATCGCCTGAACAATATCCAAACGACCATGCCCTTTCTCTTTCCAACACTTAAACTCTCTATCTCCGATTTGTAAGCTGCCTCGGCAGACCAAAGTATCATCTAAAGTAATGACTTTCTCCTCCAGAGCAGCTATGGCGGTAACAATTTTAAATAGAGAGCCAGGAGCATACTGACTTTGAATTGCCCTATGGAACATGGGAAGTCCTGGATCGGCAAATAACTCCTGGGTGCGAGATGGAGTGAGACGTTCGGTAAATAGATTGGGGTCGAAATCGGGTTTACTTACCAGGGCCAAAATTTCACCATTGGCAGGGTTAATTGCACAGATTGCACCTGCTTTACCCTTCAGGGAATCCTCACAGAGCTTCTGGATTCTCTCATCAAGGGTCAGAATTAGACTATCGCCTTCCTCAGGCAAGACGCTACTGATTATTCTAAGCTGGCGACCCCTGGCGTCCATCTCTACCTGGCGACCACCACTTCTCCCGCGTAAAGAATTATCATAAATCTTCTCTACGCCAGATTTTCCGATAATATCCCCCAACTTGTATCCAGCCCTAGATAGAGATCGTAGCTCCTTTGGTCCGATCTCTCCCAGATGACCTAAAAGATGGCTGGCAAAATTTCTGTGTAGATAATGGCGTTTAGGTTGGACTTTAATATTTACACCAGGAAGGTTAACTTTCTCCTCTGCCAGGCAGAAGACCTTGGGGCGGGGAACGTTCTCAGCCAGAAGGATATTTAGTGGCTGGCGAATCGAAGAGCGCACTTTTGCTAACATCAAATGGTAGTCGAGATTTAAAATCCCGCCTAATTTCTTGAGTATCTCTTCCGTTTCCTCCCGGGTCAAATTGGTGGGCGAGAAGAGAACTGAAAAGGACCCTATATTCCGAACGATAACTTTCCCATTCCGGTCGTAGATAATACCCCGGGGAGCAGGGTCGAAAAAAAGTTGGATACGATTGGCTTCGGAAAGTTTGTAAAGTTCCCCTTTTTTGATTATTTGAAGGCTGAATAGCCTTATGAAAAGAATGGCAAGAGTGGCGATTACGAAATATCTAAACCACACCAGAGATTTCTGAAGTCTCGCCTCAAATTGCCGATCGATTTCGCTCTGGTGCATAAACCCCTCCCCCCCACAACTTTTCCCATTGCTCCATTATCCAGAACAATAAAGGAGCCAGGAGACTATTATAAACGGGATAAAAAATAACTGTAAAGAACGGCACCTGAGGTGGGGGTTGACCAAAGAAAATTTTTATCCAATACATACTCCAATACTGAAAAAGGCAGGTAAAAAATACCACAAATATCTGGCTCATGGGATTTCCTCTAACCAGTCTTTTTTGGAATGTTCCCACAGAAAAGCCAATCAGGGTCTTAATTAAACAGTTAGCCCCAAAGAGCCCAAAAGCAAAGATGTCCTGAAGCAACCCCAAAAAAAACCCGATGGGAATCCCCAATGTAGGACCATGCTTCAGCGAAAAGTAGACCACTCCTATTAGTATCAGGTCGGGAGTTACATTTCTTATGGCTAAGTGACGGAGAAGGACAATCTGAATTGTTACAAATAGAAGGAGGGATACCAAAAAGAAGATATATCTTTTCATTCTACCAACCCTTTTATTCTCGGTAGCCGCAACCTTTAGGTTGCGAAACGCAGACTGAAGTCTGCTACTCCTTATAATCGCAGGCTCAAGCCCGCGACTACCATTTTATTATCTGGACGTCCTCTAACTGATTTATATTTACCCGGGGAACCACCCAAGCCCGCTTCTCTAATCCTCCCACCCCCCTTAGAACTTCCTCCACCGAGCCAATAACCAGTCCCACGGGAAATATTCTTCCCATACCGGAAGTTATAATCAGGTCGCCAATTTCCAAATCTGCAGTGGGAGATAAATATTTAAGCAAAAGGACCCTCTCTCCTGTCCCGGCAATCACTCCTTTCTCTCGGCTCCTTTGAACCATGGCTGCCAACTCACTATTGGAATCAGTTATCAATAGAACCTTACTCATATCAGGGCCAGACTCACTAATCCTGCCCACTACCGCCATTCCATTCAAACGCAGACTAAAGTCTGCTACTCCAGGATCTTGTGGATTCCCGTCCTCCTGCCAGGCAACTACAGGTGTATCTTTTTCAAATCCCTGATTTATTCCTTTATCAATGAGTAAAGCAGAAGAGAACAGGGAAGGAGTCCAGCCTACCACTCTGGCTGAAACCAGTTCATAAGGAGTTTCCTCCTGGTAATTGAGGATTCTCTTTAACCTCTTGCTCTCAGAAATGGTTTCCTGAAGCTTCTCCTTTTCCTGGAAAAGAGAAGTTATTCTCTCCTGGAGGATTTTATTTTCTTCACGAGCAGAAACGAGCTGAGATACGCTCTCCTCAATTCGACCGGTTTCACTCAATAGCTTACTTACTATCCTGGGACTGGGAGCCAATAAATATAGGAAAAGATCTCTGCCTACTTTAACTATTCGACCCGTGCGAAAAATGAGAAGTAAAAGGGAAATGGAGAGATAAATTATTAATAGCCTGAGCAATTTATGTTTCTCTTTGAGTAGCACCTAAATCACCAAGTAAGACAAATACTATATTTTTTATTTTCTCTGTTTTATTTTTTCCAGTTCTTCCAGATAGGTGCCAGCTCCCAGAACTACGCAGGTTAGTGGGTCAGGGGCGAGATTGACCGGAAGTCCAGTCTCTTTGCTTAATAGTTCAGGGAGCCCGGAGAGCAAAGCTCCCCCTCCTACCAGAATAATCCCCCGGTCAACAAGGTCAGCAGACAACTCGGCAGGAGTATCTTCTAATGTATCCTTGATCAGGTTTAGAATGATCTTGATTGGGCCTTTTATTGCCTCGTGCATCTCTCCAGAAGAAACCTTGACAGTTTTGGGCAAGCCTGTAGCAAGATCGCGCCCTTTAACTTCAATTGTCTTCCCTTCTTTCTCCGGCAAAGCAGAACCAATCCTGATCTTTGTTTCTTCGGCTGTTCTTTCTCCGATTAATAAATTTCTTTCCTTTTTAAAATAGCTTATAATCGCTTCATCCACTTCATCACCAGCTACTCGAACTGACCTGGAAAGCACCATGCCTCCTAAAGAAATAACCGCCACTTCTGTCGTGCCCCCTCCAATATCCACTACCATATTCCCCGCTGGGTCTTGAACGGGAACTTCAGCACCGATAGCTGCAGCCATTGGTTCATCAATCAAGTGTATTTCTCGTGCTCCCGCCTGTTCAGAAGCATCCCTAACCGCACGCCTTTCCACTTCAGTAATACAGGAGGGAACTCCAATCACTATCCGTGGATGGAGTAAGCTCCGTTGGTTATGCACCTTCTTTATGAAATGTCGAATCATTTTCTCTGTTACTTCAAAGTCGGCAATAACTCCATCCCTCATCGGACGAAAAGCAGTTATATTGGCAGGCGTTTTCCCTATCATCTTCTTGGCTTCGGTGCCCACCGCTAAAATATCTCCTGTATCTTTATTGATTGCTACTACTGAAGGTTCCCAGAGGACAATACCTTGCCCTTTCACATATACAAGGGTAGTAGATGTTCCCAGGTCTATCCCCATATCATTGGAAAATAATCCTAAAAGGAAATTAAACATCTTTTCCTCCTTTCAATTCGGGGGACACAATACTTAATTACTCTTCTGGAGTTCCCTTTCTCCTCTTCAATACCTTTCTGATTGTTTCCTCAATTTCGCTAAGGAATGTCACATCAGTTAATGGTCGAAATAGTTAAGTATTGTGTCCTCAGGATCTGCTACAATGACTACTTTTTCGGATATCCCACCGATTGTGCGAGGATTACCTTCTGATCCGGTCGCAGTTTCATCACCTTCTCCAGAGCTGGCCTGTTAATCAGCCCACGCACAACAGTCGCCAAGCCTTCGGAAGCACAGTACAGGTAAACATTCTGGCTAATGAAGCCCGTGTTGGCAGCTGAATAGAAATCCTTCCCGTCCGATATCAACCTCTTCCGCGAGAGATCCGCCACGTAGATGAGGTTCACAGGAGCCTCCTGCACGAAAGACTGTGTACCCGTCATAGCCCGAATATCTTCTGCTAAAACCGGCTTCAACATATGTGCCTTCGCATCAAAAAGGTAAAGACCATCGGCTATAGCGACATAGATATCGATTTCCTGCATATTCATTGCAGATGGTGCAGTACGCTTTCCTGAATTCGGACGATTTACTCCGAAAGCCGCCCAAAGCATATTTGAAAGTACCTGCATGGGCAACTTCTCGGTACTGAATGCACGCATAGACCTTCTATCTTTCAACACCTGCATCAGGGGTCTACCGCCGTCCATTCCCGGCTTCAAAAGCTGGATCGGCTTGATTTCCTGCGCATAAATTGTAGTGGGGCTAATGTGCATCATGGCCAATACAATACTGGCGACTAAAAACAATTTCGTGTTCATAATAATCCTCTTTTTAGTCCGCCTTCTCCAGAGGACCGCAAAGCTTAACCAAATCTACTCTCGCTCTATCCCCTTGTCGATAGCCCAATTTAATAATTTTCGTATAGCCCCCTTCTCTCTCTTTAAATCTCGGTACCAAAGTCTCAAATATTTTATTGATTATCTCTTTATCTTTAATCTCCTTGTTTACTTCTCGAAAACTACTCAACCCACCTTTTTTTGCCCTGGTAATCACCTTCTCAGCGAACCTTCTCAGTTCTTTGGCTTTTGCTTCTGTGGTTATAATCTGTTCATGCCTGAATAGTGCTGTGGCAAGACTAATCAACAGTGCTTTACGCCCGCTTGTAGTGCGACCCAATTTTCTTCCAGCTCTTCCTTCACGCATATATGGATTCCTCTACTTTTTCTCTTTATTTTTATCCTTTTCAGGGATAACCATTCCCAGGGATAGCTCCACCCCTTTCTGTTTGCCCAATTCGGTAATCTTTTTCTTTATTTCATTTAAGGACTTCTTCCCGAAGTTTCGGAAACCCAGTAATTTATCCTCAGTCTGTTTTACCAGATCTTCGATAATCTTGATTTTGGCGCGATTTAAGCAATTTATAGAACGGACAGTTAGCTCTATGATATTCACCGGAAGAGCTAAAACGCTCTCCAAGACTTCCTCGGTCTTCTCTTTCTCCGACGGTTTCTCCTCTTCTTCGGGTTGCTCCTCAAAACCGATAAATATATTCAGCGAATCTTTCAAAATTTTAGCTGCGTAAGCTAAAGCATCGACCGGTTTTACGCTGCCATCAGTCCATATCTCCAGAATCAATCTATCGTAATCGATTGATCGGCCCACGCGAGCATTTTCCACATTATAGTTTACTTTTAACACTGGAGTAAAAATTGCGTCAACAGATATCACGCCTAGTTCTTGATTGGCGCGGGGATTCTGTTCAGCAGGCAAGTATCCGCGACCCTTAGAAATTTCTATTTCCATCTCCATGTTGGTATCTTTGTCCAGAGTGGCTATATGGTTAGAGGAGTTTAAGATTTCGATATTACTATTTAACTCAATGTCTTTTGCTGTTACTTCTCCTTTTTTTGTTGCCTTTAAATATATCCTTTCTGGCCCTTCACTGTAGAGTTTGAATCTGAGAGACTTCAAGTTTAAGATTATCTGGGTAACATCTTCAACCAACCCAGGTATTGTGGAAAACTCATGCATCACTCCTTTAATTTTCACGCCAGTAACTGCTGCGCCTTCCAACGAAGAAAGCAGAATCCTGCGTATCGAATTTCCAATCGTATGACCGTACCCTTTCTCGAATGGTTCGGCCATAAACTTACTATAAGTATCGATGCTACTCTCTTCATCACAGATAAGTTTTCTTGGCATCTGGAAATCTTTAAGCCTCATATTACCTACCCCCTAAAAACTATGAATTATGAATCATAAATTAACATTCAAAGAACCAAAATTTGCAATTAGGTTTTCTTCATAAAGATATTGTTGTAAATGGTAGTCGCAGGCTTCAGCCTGCGTGGAGTAGCAGACTTCAGTCTGCGTACATAAACGCAAACTAAAGTTTGCGACTACCTAATTTGATTTTTTCAACAATATCTTAATCATAATTTACTTGGAATATAATTCCACAATTAGCTGTTCTTGAACTGGAATAGAAATCTCTTCCCTCTTAGGAAGTTCTAATATTCTCCCTGTACTGGTTGACTGGTCGAATTCTATCCAAGCGGGAAGACCCCGCTCCTTAGCCTTTTCCTGCGCAACCTTAACAATTTCCAGCTGTTTACTCTTTTCATCTAAAGAGATTCTGTCACCAACCCTCACCTGATAAGACGGAATATCGACACATCGCCCATTCACTCTTGTATGTCGGTGCCTGACTAACTGACGGGCCTGATTTCTGGAGGAAGCAAATCCCAGACGAAAAACGATATTGTCCAGCCTACATTCCAATAGCCTCAGAAGATTTTCACCCGGCAATCCTTTTTCGCGTTCCGCTTTTTTAAAATATTTACGAAACTGTTTTTCCAGAACTCCCGTCATTAGCCGGGCTTTCTGTTTCTCTTTTAGTTGCATTCCGTACTTGGATAATCTCGTACGCGTACGTATACGAACCTGTTTCCGGCCCTTAGAAACAGCAGCCTGTCTCTCAACTGGACACTTAGGGGAAAAACATCTCTCTCCTTTCAAGAACAACTTTATCTTTTCCCGGCGACATAATTTACATACTGAACCACGATATCTGGCCACGATAACCTCCTAAAAATAAAAAAGTGACAGGTACTTTTTTCTAAGAAATCCTCTTCCGATGAATCCAGCCCCTATTCTCAGGGGCTAGGTGAACAAACTATTTTTAAATTTTATCCTTTACACTCTTCTCTGTTTTGGTGGACGGCAACCATTATGGGGAATTGGCGTTACGTCTTTAATGCTGGTAATTTCCAATCCCGCTGATTGTAAGGAGCGAATAGCTGTTTCCCTGCCCGAGCCGGGTCCCTTCACGAGGACAGCAACCTGCTTCATACCCTGCGCAATTACTTTTCTGGCAGTAGCTGTGGCTGCTAATTGGGCAGCGAAGGGAGTCCCCTTACGGGCTCCTTTAAAGCCCGCGGTTCCAGCCGAACCCCAGGCAATAGCATTTCCACTCCTGTCAGTTATGGTAATTATGGTATTATTAAAGGTAGCCTGAATATATACTATGCCTTCAAGGATATGCTTGGCCAACTTCTCCTTCGTTGGAGTAGCTTTCTTTTCAGCCACAACCTTTTCCGTAGGAGCCGTTTTCTTCTCATCCGTAGCCTTTTTTGTGGAAGCAGTTTTCTTCTCAGCCATAGCCTTTTTCTCTGGAGCAGCTTTCTTCTCAGTCATATTTTATTCTTTTTCCTCCTTTACCTCCTCTTTTTTGACAGTACCCACCGTCCTCTTTCTGCCTCGCTTGGTGCGAGCATTAGTCTTTGTTCTTTGACCCCGTACGGGTAATCCCCGACGGTGGCGTATGCCTCGATAGGACCCGATATCAATCAATCTCTTAATGTTTCCCTGAACAGTTCGCTTAAGCTCCCCTTCCACTCGGAAATTCCTCTGGATTATTGTCTGTATGGCGTTAATTTCACTTTCCGTCAGGTCCTTTACCCTGGTACCAGGGTTGATTCCTGCCTCGCGGAGAATCTCATTGGAGGAATTTTTCCCAATTCCATAAATATAAGTTAAACCAATTTCAACTCTCTTCTGCGAAGGCAATTCCACTCCTGCTATACGAGCCATACATTACTCCTTTCTCCCTCATCCAGCCCCTCCCTGAGGGGCGGGACTCATCCTTGCTTCTGTTTATGTCTTGGGTTGGTGCAGATTATTCTTATTATTCCTTTTCTCTTAATTATTTTACATTTCTTACATATCGGTTTAACGGAAGCCCTTACTTTCATTGACAACCTCTATTTATAACGATAAACTATCCTTCCTCTAGTCAGGTCATACGGAGAAAGTTCTACCTTAACTTTATCTCCAGCCAGTATCTTAATGAAATGCATTCTCATTTTGCCGGAAATGTGAGCTAAAATCCGGTGGCCCTTATCCAGCTCAACTCTGAACATAGCATTAGGTAAAGCTTCGATGACTATTCCTTCTACTTCAATCTTTTCTTCCTTAGGCATAGCCCCTCCTAAATATAACCAATGATATAATGGAGTGTAAAGCGAGAGCTTTACCTAATCAAACTTTCGTTTGATACTCCTACACACCCCCACACCTATTCATAGGTAGTGGGGGTAAAACCTGCTCTAATGCAGTTTCGTAAGTATCTCCGGGCCGTTATCTATAATGGCTACAGTATGTTCAAAATGGCAAGACAAACTCCCATCAGTAGTAACAACTGTCCAGTTATCATCAAGAGTTTCTATCTCATATCTCCCTGCATTAACCATAGGCTCAAGGGCAAAGACCATGCCTGCCTTCAAGTAGGGACCAGTAGACCTCTTCCCAAAATTGGGAATTTGTGGTTCCTCATGCATTTTCTGTCCAATTCCGTGGCCTACTAAGTCCCTGACTATAGAGAAGCCATTACTTTCAGCACATTCTTGAATTGCTGAAGATATATCGTAGAGTCTGTTGCCCGGCACCATTTGACTAGTTCCAGAAACTAAAGCACTCTTAGTAACCGTTATCAACCTTTGGGCATCTTTAGATATATTTCCCACAGGTAGAGTTATGGCCATGTCGCTATAGTAACCCTGGTAAATAACTCCAAAGTCAATGCTGATAATATCTCCCTCACGCAACCTGTAGCTTCCGGGAATTCCATGAACTATCTGGTCATTAACCGAAGTACAGATGGAGGCGGGAAACCCTTGAAAACCCAGAAACGCCGAATGAGCTCTATGCATTCTTATTAACGTAGAAGCAACTCTGTCCAACTCCTTTGTAGTTACTCCCGGCTTTACCTTTTCTGTTAACTTCTGGGAGAGCTGGGCAGCAATTTGGCCACTTCTTCTCATTTTCTTTATTTCTTCAGGAGATTTCAATATAATCATACATAGTTAACCGGAACTTCTGGGTCTTCAACTGCCACCATCCAGCACTTTACATAAGTCCTCAAAGACTTCCTTTATTGACCTATTGGCATTAATTTTTGCCAGAAGACCCTGCCTTTGATAATATTCAATAAGAGGGAACGTCTGCTTCTCATAAGTCTTCATCCTCTCTCTTACCGTCACTTCCTTATCATCTTCACGCTGGGACAATTGCGTCCCACATTGGTCACATAAACCGAGAGTATGTGGCGGATTAAACACCAAATGGAAAGTGGCTCCACAGCGAGGACAAGTCCTCCTGCCACTCAATCGTTTAACTGCCTCCTCCTCACTTAGCTCCAGGTAAAGAACGCGATCGATGGCTATATCACTCTCTTGGAGAAAACCGTTTAACGATTCTGCCTGGGGAAGTGTGCGGGGAAAACCGTCCAAAATGAATCCTTTCCCACAATCCTCTTCTCCCAATCTTTTCTTTACGATTCCCACAGCAATCCTGTCAGGAACCAGCCTGCCCGAGCGGACAATCTCTCGAGTCTCTCTATCCAGACAACCTTCCTCTCTCAAGCTCGCTCTCAGGATGTCTCCACTGGAAACATGAGGAATACCATATTTTTCTGCAAGTCTTTTCGCCTGGGTGCCCTTACCACTCCCAGGAGGACCTAAAAGAACCAACTTCATAACCAAAAAATCCCAATTATAGATTACTTAATGTTAAAATATCTTCCTTTTACTCTTCCCTTCTTCATAAACCCTTCATAATGGCGCATAATCAGATGAGATTCTATCTGTCCTATAGTGTCTAAAGCAACACCCACTACAATCAGTATTGCGGTTCCTCCAAAAATAGTGGCAAGCATGGGCGGAGCGTTAATCCAGCTTATAGGATATTGTGGGAGAATCGCAATACAGACCACAAATAACGCACCTGCCAGAGTGATTCTGGTCAATACCCGGTCAATATAGGAAGCTGTCGATTGTCCAGGCCTTATGCCGGGAATAAAACCACCCCACTTCCTCATATTATCAGCCAGATCCTTAGGATTAAATGTAATTGCCGTATAGAAGTAACAGAAGAATATAATCATACCACCATACATAATGGTATAAATCCACTGCCCGGGTCGCAGAAAACCACTAATTTTCTGCATAAGCCCGACATTGGGAAAGAACTGGGCAATGGTTGCCGGGAACATCATTATAGCCACAGAAAATATGACTGCAATTACTCCCGATTGGTCTACCTTAAGAGGAAGGAATGTGGATTGTCCTCCATACATCTTGCGTCCAACAATTCTTTTGGCATACTGTACGGGAATCTTCCTCTGAGCCTGCTCTACCCAGACTACACTGGCAGTAATAGCAAATACCAATGCTGCCAAAAACAGGATTCCAAAGAGGGTCATCTCTTCACTTTGGAATAGACGAAAAGTATTCCCCACTGCTACCGGCAACCGGTCTACGATGCCGGCAAAGATGATAAGAGATATTCCGTTCCCCACACCCCTCTCGGTAATCCGCTCTCCCAGCCACATAATAAACACAGTCCCCGTGGTTAAAGTCAAAATAGTCATCAATTGGAAACTGAGGCCGGGATTCTTTACTATAGCAGCTCCGGTTGGCGCTTTCATCGTTTGCATCCAAAAAGTCAATCCGAAAGCTTGGATGGCGGCTATGACCAGTGTGGCGTAACGAGTTATCTGAGTAATCTTTCTTCTACCAAATTCTCCTTCTTTAGACAATCTTTCAAGATAGGGAACGGCTGTCTGCATGAGAGACATAATAATAGAAGCGTTAATGTAGGGCATAATACCTAAAGAAAAAATAGATAACCTGTTGAGAGCTCCTCCGGAGAACATATCTAAAAAGCCGAACAGAGTTCCCTTTTGAGTCTCAAAAAAAGCTTTCAACGCTGAAGCATCGATTCCTGGAGTAGGTATAGCTGCTCCTAGCCTATATACTGCTAAAATTCCCAGAGTAAATAGTACTTTCTTCTTCAATTCTGGTATTTTAAAAATATCGGCTACGCTCTTTAACATTACTAATTATCCTATTTCCCTGAAATTTCCACACTGCCCCCGGCTTTTAAAATCTTCTCTCGGGCACTCTTGCTGAAGTCAGTCACTTTCACCTTCAACTTTTTTGTTATCTCCCCACTTCCCAGAATCCTTATCGGCAAATCCTTTTTTACCAATCCCCTCTGTTTAAGGGTAGAAGGGGTAACTTCCTCATTATCATTAAACTTCTCCTCAAGATTTCTAACATTCACTATGTTATATTCTTTCTTGAAGATTCTGGTAAATCCCCTCTTGGGGATACGCCGAATAAGTGGCATCTGACCTCCTTCGAAACCGAGGCGGACTCCTCCCCCTGATCGGCTTTTCTGTCCTTTATTTCCCCGACAGCTTGTGCCACCGTGACCTGAACCCGTGCCCCGGCCTACCCTCTTCTTCTTGTGTCTACTGCCAATATTAGGCGTGAGCCCTGAAAGTTTCATTTCTCCATCCTTTATAATTCTTCTACCTTCTTGCCTCTAAGTTCTGCAACCATGGCCTTCGTCCTCAGACTTTCCAGTCCTTGCATTGTAGCATAGACTACATTGATTGGATTATTCGACCTAAGCGATTTAGTGAGAATATCCTTTATGCCCACTGCTTCCACTACTGCCCTTACCGGACCACCCGCTATTATCCCTGTTCCCGGGCTAGCAGGCTTTAACAGCACCCGGCCAGCTCCAAAGCGACCGATTACCTCATGAGGAATCGTGGCGCCCTTCAAGGAAACAGCAACGAGGTTCTTTTCCGCTCTTACTGTGCCTTTCTGAATAGCAGCCTGAACTTCTTTTGCCTTGCCCAGCCCACAACCCACATAACCATTCCCGTTTCCCACAACTACCAGAGCGGTAAAGCCAAACCGTTTACCTCCCTTAACTACTTTAGCCACTCTATTGATATGTACAACTGTCTGGTTCAGTTCTAAACCTTCTGCACTAATCTTTGCCAACTTATCTCCTCTCTATCAAAACCTGCACGATTTGAAATCGTGCCTACAAATGTCATTGCGAGCGACTGAAAGGAGCGAAGCAATCTCGAGATTGCTTCACTTTGTTCGCAATGACAGCTGGAACTAAAACTCTAATCCACCTTTGCGGCAAGCCTCAGCCAGACTCTTTACTCTCCCATGGTAATCGTATCCACTCTTGTCGAATGCCACTCTCTTAACACCTGAGGCTTTCGACTTCTCAGCGATTAGTTCTCCCACCAGAGTTGCCGCTTGGCTCTTCTTCAATTTCTCAATTTTCTTCTTGATTTCAGGAGAGAGCGTGGAAGCTGCCACAATTGTCTTACCACGCTGGTCATCTACTATTTGGGCATAAATGTGCCGTAAGCTCCTGTAGACACATAATCTAAGATGAGATTTCATTCCGAAAATTTTCTTTCTCACTCTCAGGTGTCTACTTTTTCTTCGAGCCGAACGAGTAATCAAACTATTTCCCTCCTTTAGTAGGAGCCCCAGCACTTACTGCGGCGGCTTTGCCCACCTTCTTTTTGATATGCTCATCTATATATCGTATCCCCTTGCCCTTATAAGGCTCAGGCGGTCTGAACCTCCTTATCTTAGCAGCAACTTCACCCACCAGTTGCTTATCAATCCCGGAGACCATAATTTGTGTCTGCTTTTCCACTTTTATCTCAATTCCCTCAGGTAATGGAAATTTTACAGGATGAGAATAACCCAATTGTAAATTTAACACTCTACCCTCTAACTTTGCTCTATAACCCATGCCTATAATAATCAGTTCTTTCCGAAAACCTTTAGTTACTCCTATAATCAGATTATTAATAAGACTGCGAACCAATCCATGGAGCGAACGATAATATTTATTATTGGAAAGCCTTTCTACAAAAATTTGACCATCCCTTTTAGTAACTTTTATTTTGGGATATAGGTTTTGAGTTAGTCTTCCTAAAGAACCAGTCACTTCGACGAGGTCACTGCTTATTTTTACTTCCACCCCCTCTGGTACGACAATTGGTTTTTTACCTATCCTGGACATTTCCCTCACCAAACATAACAGATTACTTCTCCGCCAAGACTTGCCTCCCGACACCTCTTAGCAGTCATCACTCCCTGAGAAGTTGAAATAATCGCTACACCAAGTCCCCTGTATACCCGGGGAAGCTCATCAGTCCCACAATAAAACCTCCTCCCGGGTCGAGAAATTCGCCTCAGCCCTTTAATAACCCTCTCCTGCCTTAGGGTATACTTTAAATAAACTCTCAAAATCCCCTGTTTGCGGTCGGAGATAAACTTATGGTTAGCTATATACCCTTCTTCTTTCAAAACTTTTACTATTTTCTCTTTTAACTTTGATGCGGGAATATCTACTTTCCCCTTCCTCTTCTGATTGGCATTACGAATCCTTGTAAGCATATCTGCAACAGGATCAGAAATAGACAATCTATTCCCTCCTTTACCAGCTGGATTTTGTCACTCCCGGGATTTCTCCCTGCCGCGCCAACTTACGAAAACAGATTCTGCACAGCGCAAAGTCGCGCATATATCCTCGCGGCCTACCGCAAAGACGGCAGCGATTATATTTTCTTGTACCAAACTTTGCTGCCCGTTTGGCCTTAGCAACTAAACTCTTCTTCGCCAAAAAGCCCTCCCTCTGCGAATTAGCCGAGAATTCGGTAGCCGCGACCTTTAGGTTGCGAAACGCAGACTGAAGTCTGCTACTCCTTATAACGCAGGCTGAAACCTGCGACTACCTTTCCATAATTCACTATTTCTTTCGAAAAGGCATACCGAAAAGACTCAATAACTCATATGCCTCATCTATATTTTTGGCTGTGGTTACTATGCTCACGTTTAACCCTTTGACTTTACCAACTTTATCTATATTAATCTCAGGAAAAATTATATGCTCCTGAATTCCCAGGTTATAATTTCCTTGACCATCGAATCCATCACGGGAGACTCCCCTAAAATCACGAACCCTGGGTAATGTCACATTAATCAAACGGTCCAGAAACTCATACATCACAGCTCCATGGAGGGTGACTTTGCAACCTATGGGCATTCCCTGACGAAGTTTGAAGTTGGAAATCGACTTTTTTGCCCTGGTCACAATAGGCTTCTGTCCCGTTATTGTTGCTAACTCTCCCACTGCTTCGTCCAAAACCTTAATATCCTCCTTTGCTGTGGAAACCCCTGTATTGATTACTATCTTATCTATTCTGGGCACTTCCATAATATTCTTATATTTTAGACGTTCTATCAGTTGAGGAACAATCTTTTTCTTATATAATTCTTTTAATCGCGCCATTTTGCTTTCCCTATACTATCATTTCTCCACATCTTCGGCAAACCCTTATCTTCTTACCATCGCTTAAGTGGTCTATCTTTACTCGAGTAGGCTGGTCACATTTAGGGCAAATCAACTGTACATTGGAAATATGAATAGAAGACTCTTTTTCTGTAATTCCCCCTGGCGTAGTCTGTGTTGCCCGGGTATGCCTCTTTATAAAATTTATCTTGCTTACTATCACTCGGGAAGTCACGAGAAACACTTTCAGGACTTCTCCTGTTTTACCTTTGTCTTTACCCGTCTTTACTACTACCTTATCCTTCTTTCTAATCAGCAACATATCAATTTCCCCAGTGTATAAATGAACGATTAAACATTATACTACTTCAGGAGCCAGAGAGATTATCTTGGTGAATCCTTTATCTCTCAGTTCACGAGCAATTGGCCCAAAAATTCGAGTTCCCCTGGGCTCGTTGTTGTCGTCCACAATTACTGCACCATTTTCGTCAAATTTGACATAGGAACCATCGGGTCGGCGCATCCATTTCTTCATTCTAACAATCACTGCCCTTACCACCTCACCCTTCTTAATCGCAGCGCCTGGCAAAGCATCTTTTACTGAAGCCTTAATTATATCACCCACTCTTGCATATCTCTTCCTAGTTCCACCCAGAACTCCTATACAGGCAATTTTTCTTGCTCCTGTATTGTCAGCTATATTTAATCGAGTGAGCAACTGTATCATGTTAAATTCTCTCTGCCTTCTTCAGGATTTCCAAAACTCGCCACTTCTTTCTTTTACTCAAGGGTCTGGTTTCGGCAATTCTCACTTTATCTCCTATGTGCGATTCGTTCTTGGGGTCATCCGCCATAAATTTCTTTCTTCTTTTAATAACCTTTTGATATTTAGAATGCCTGAACAATCTCTCCACTGTTACTATTCTGGTCTTCTCCATCTTATCACTAACCACTTTACCAATCCTGATCTTGCGTTTCGCTTGACCTTCTCTCATCCTCTCTCCCTTTATTCTTCTTTTTCTTTAGACAGTTTACTTTCTGCCAGAACTGTCTTAATCCGTGCAATATCCCTGCGGAAAAGCCTGATCTCCAAGGGATTCTTTATTTTACCTGAAGCGTTTTTGAATCTTAACTGAAATAGTTTCTGCGTAGTCTCGTTCAACTTCTGCTCCAATTCGGCTACACTCAATTCTCGCAATTTGCTCGCTTTCATTTTTCTTTCCCATTATCCCTTTCAAACATTAGAAATTTTATCATTCTCCCCTTGCTAAAAACGCTGTCTTTACCGGCAACTTATGACCTGCCAGCTCCATCGCTGTTTTTGCCTCAGACCGGTTGACTCCCTCGATTTCAAAGAGAACTCTTCCAGGCTTGACCACAGCTACCCAGCCAGCCGGGGCACCCTTCCCCTTTCCCATGCGAGTCTCTGCTGGTTTTTTGGTAATTGCCTTATCCGGAAAAATTCTAATCCAGACCTTTCCGCCCTTCTTTAAAGAACGAGTCAAAGCTATTCGCGCAGCCTCAATCTGTTGAGCTGTCACCCAGGCGGGTTCCAGAGCCAGTAATCCAAACTCGCCAAAATTTATTTTATTTCCGCGTAAAGCTATGCCCTTCATCCTTCCACGCTGCGTCTTGCGATACTTAACTCTCTTGGGCATTAGCATCTGTGTTCACCTCATCCTTTTCACTCTTCTTTACTTCCTCTTCCTTCTTTTCCTTCTCTTCCTTCTTTACTTCCTCTTCCTTCTTTACTTCCTCTTCCTTCTTTTCCTTATCTACTTTCTCTTCCTTCTTTTCTTTCTCTTCCTTCTTTACTTCCTCTTCCTTCTTTTCCTTATCTACTTTCTCTTCCTTCTTTTCTTTCTCTTCCTTCTTTACTTCCTCTTCCTTCTTTTCTTTCTCTTCCTTCTTTACTTCCTCTTCCTTCTTTTCTTTCTCTTCCTTCTTTACTTCCTCTTCCTTCTTTTCTTTCTCTTCCTTCTTTTCTTTCTCTTCCTTCTTTACTTCCTCTTCCTTCTTTTCTTTCTCTTCCTTCTTTACTTTTTCTTCCTTATAAGCAGGCTCGCCAAGTTCCTCCTGTTGATCTTTTTTGGTGAGCTCTTCCTTAAAAATCCAAACCTTAACTCCGATCAGACCATGTGTGGTAAAGCTTTCAGCAAAGCCATAATCGATATCGGCTCGAAAAGTCTGCAAGGGAATACGTCCCTCTTTCTGCCACTCGGTACGGGCTATCTCTGCCCCGCCAAGACGACCACTAACACGTACCTTAATCCCTCCTACTCCACCCTCCATTGCTCGCAAAATCGCCCTCTTCATTATTCTCCGATAAGGCATCTTCTTCTCCAACTGCAGGGCAATCCCTGCAGCCACAACCTGAGCGTCCATCTCGGGTTTCCTTATAGGGATAATGTTAATAAACACCTTTTGATCCGTCATTTCTTCTAAGTCCGTTCTTAAATTCTCAATATCAGCACCTCTCTTGCCAATCACCACTCCTGGCCTTGCCGTATGGATATCCACTCGTAAAGATTTACCCGCCCGCTCGATTATTGCTTTACCCACTCCACTTTGATGAAGCTTCTTTTTAATAAACTCCCGTATAGTTATATCTTCGTGGAGCATTTGACTAAGGTTCTTCCCTCCAAACCATTTTGCGCTCCATGTCTTAATGAAACCAAGACGAATTCCAATTGGATGAACTTTTTGTCCCAATTTTCTACCTCCTCGCAGAAACCTTACGACTTTCCACAACTATATATATATGGCAAGTTTTCCTTTTATAGATCGCTGCTCGACCCATAGCCCGAGGCCTCATACGTTTTAACACAGGGCCTCCTCCAACATAAGTTTCCGCAATATATAAATTCGGTTCGTCTCCAGGTGTTCGAGTATTAGCCACTGCTGACTTCAATACATTCTCCACAGCCTTAGCCGCCCGGCGGCGAGTAAATTTTAAAATTTGATAAGCCTCCAATATTCCTTTACCTCGAATCAAATCTAAGACCCGCCCGACTTTCCTGGGACCTAACCTTACAAATCTGGCTATTGCCCTTGCTGCCACTCGATACCTCCAACCCCCTACTTCCGCTAAAGCGGAAGTTTAGGCTATAATCGGGCGACTGTAAAGGTCGCCCCTACGCGACTATGTGCTACAAGCACATAGCTTCCTAATAAAGTCCCGATGTATCGGGACGTTATAATTGCGAAGCTTCGCTTCGCTACTCCTAACTTCTATTAAGTTAGCCCCGTGACCTCTTTAGTATGGGCGACACCATGGCCCCTAAAAAATCTGGTGGGAGCAAACTCTCCTAACCGGTGGCCCACCATATTCTCATCTAAATAGACAGGAATGAACTTCCTTCCATTATAAACTGCTATAGTATGCCCAACAAATTCTGGGGTTATTACCGAACTTCTTGCCCATGTCTTTATTACCTTCTTTTGACCGGAGGCATTCATGTTTTCAATCTTTTTGAGAAGATTCTCATCCACATAGGGACCTTTTTTTGTAGACCTGGACACTTTTACTTTCTCCTTTTCAAAATTAGTGCGTCAGATTTTTTCTTTTTTCTCGTTTTGAAACCTTTAGATAGTTGTCCCCACGGGGAGCGAGGTAAATTACCACCTTTGCTTTTCCCCCGTCCACCTCCCATCGGATGGTCGGTCGCATTCATTGCTACTCCCCTCACTGTTGGTCGAATACCCAGATGGCGTTTGACTCCTGCACTCCCCAATTCAATACTTCCATGTTCAATGTTTCCCAATTGCCCAATAGTAGCTCTACAATCGAGAAGGGCAAGTCGAATTTCTCCAGAAGGGAGTTTCAATTGAGCAAATCTGTCTTCTTTAGCAACTATCTGGGCAGATGACCCGGCACTTCTAGCCATCTGGCCACCAGAACCTGGACTTAATTCGATATTATGAACCATCAAGCCAACAGGTATGTTTCTTAAGGGAAGACTGTTACCCATAGTAATAGGGGCAGAATCTCCACTCTCCACAGTATCACCCACTCGCAAGCCGAGAGGCTGAAGAATGTATCTCTTCTCCCCATCAGTGTATTGCAAAAGAGCAATTAGACAAGAACGATTGGGGTCGTATTCTATAGCCAAAACCTTGGCCGGGATGTTAAACTTATCCCTCTTAAAATCGATAATTCTATACCTTCGTTTGTGCCCGCCTCCCTGATGCCTCACCGTAATCCGTCCAGAAGCATTCCTTCCTCCATGGGAACGCAAACCAACAGTTAGCGACTTCTCCGGCTTGGTTTTGGTAATTTCATCTCTGGCCACTCTGGTAGTGAACCTGCGAGCTGGCGATGTAGGTTTATATTTCTTTATTGCCATTTCTTTCCCCTCAATAGTCCCGATTCATCGGGACCTACATATGCCATTGTAGGCATAAATTCAATTTGTGCATAATTCCCAAGCGATGAATCCAGCCCCTATTCTCAGGGGCTGGATGAACAAACCATCTTTTAATCCTACGCCCCTTCAAACATTCTTATAGTATTTCCCGGTTTAAGGGTAACCACTGCTTTCTTTCTTTTCGGTCTATATCCTTCGTGAATTCCCAGTTTCTTCTTTTTACCTTTGAGATTGAACGTATTTACTTTAATCACTTCTACCTTGAAAAGCTCTTCCACAGCTCTCTTAATTTCAGTTTTGTTAGCCCTAAGAGATACAAATAAAGTGTATTTGTTTTCCTCTGCCCGAAGAGTTGTAGATTTCTCTGTCACCAATGGACCCTTAATTATCTGATATGGATCAAACATTCAGGATAATCCCTCCACAATAGCTCCTATGGCATCGCGAGCAATAATTATTTTCTCATAATTTAAGAGATCGTGTATATTGATGCTTTGAACGGTAATCAATTTAACTTTGGGTAAATTAGCGAAAGCCCTCGACAAATTTGCATCCTTGCCTTTTACAATTACCAGAGCTCCCATCAAAACATCCATCTTTTCCAATAGCGCTTTTGCTTTTTTAGTCTTTCCCTCTTCCAGCATTAATGAATCTATAACTCTAAGTCTATTCTCACGGATTTTTTCTGATAATATCTGTTTTACGGCACTTCTTCTCTTCTTTTTAGGAAAAGCTATCTTGTATGAACGGGGCTTGGGGCCAAAAGTAACCCCTCCGTGTCGCCAGAGAGGCGATCGATTACTTCCTACCCGCGCCCTGCCTGTGCCCTTTTGCCGCCAGGGTTTAGCTCCCCCCCCGGAAACTTCTGCTCTCGTCTTAGCGGAAGCTGTCCCCTGCCTGGCCCTCGCCAACTGACTGACCAAAGCCTCATGAACCAATCCTGGATTGACCTTCTTTCCAAAAATTTCCTCGGGCAAGCTAATCTTACCTACATTTTCTCCCTTAGAGTTGAGTAGATCCACTTCTGGCATTAATTCCTCTTCTCCACATACGAGCGTTTAACTTTGTTTTTTCTGTTTTTCTTGTTTTTCTTGCTTCTCTTGTGGTTCTTGTTTCTCCTGTGTCTCCTGCTTCCTCTGTTTCTTGCTTTTCGATATGACCAAAAAACCTTTCTTAACCCCGGGAATAGCTCCCTTTACTAAAATTAGACTCTCTTCCGGGATAATCTTTACTACTTCCAGTTTCTTCGTCACAGTCGAATTTCCACCCATCCTTCCAGGCATCTTGGTCCCAGGCATAACTCGCGAGGGGAATGAACTTGCGCCAATCGAACCAACCCTTCTGTGATGCTGTGAACCGTGAGAAGCAGGGCCACCTTTAAATCCCCAGCGCTTTACACCACCCGCAAAGCCCTTTCCTTTTGAAGTGCCCTTGACGTCTACATAATCTCCAACTTTAAACATGTCTACCCTGATCTCCTGGCCAAGTTGATATTCATCCACATTCTCAACGCGAAATTCCCTCAAATATTTTAGAGAGCCAACCTTTGCTTTCTCGAAATGGCCTCTTTCTGGTTTATTTAAGCTTTTTTCTTTTCTTTCCCCGTAGCCTAACTGGATAGCATTATAACCTTCTTTTGAATCACTCTTCTTCTGCACTACGAAACAGGGACCTGCCTTAATCACTGTAACAGAGAGAGTTTCCCCTTTCTCAGAAAAGACCTGGGACATTCCCACTTTCTCACCAAGAATTCCTACCATCATTCACTCCGCATTCTTCCTTGCTGTTTTTCTAAAGTTTTATCTCTACGTCTACCCCAGCGGGAAGATTTAATTTCATAAGTGCGTCTATTGTTTGAGGGAGTGGCTCAAGTATGTCCACAAGCCTCTTGTGAATTCGCATTTCAAACTGTTCTCTAGACTTTTTGTCTATATTGGTAGACCTGAGAACCGTATACTTACGAATCTTAGTGGGCAACAGAATCGGTCCAGAAATTTTCGCTCCGGTCCTCTTAGCTGTTGCTACAATCTCCTTTAGAGACTGGTCAAGCATCTTGTGGTCATAAGCCTTAAGCCGTATCCTTATCCTCTGACTAGCCATCTTCTAACTCCAATTCCTTTACTGCTCCTCACATTTAAAAGATAGTTTATGAGGAACTATTGAATTTTTTAACCAAGAATCAAGAACCACATACTCTCCTGATGCGAGGGAATTTGGTGAAGCGAGCATTAGAATTTTTAGCCAAAAGCGGTGCTCGCAGAAGATATTCCCTTCGGGAATACTTCCATAGGGGTTTCACCCCTCTGGCGTTCACCAAATGTCCACCGGACATTTGCTTCTCTGTCACCCCTTGGGGAAAATCAGATTATTTCCCCCAAACCCCCTAATCCGCATCCCGACTATTATCGGGATGCTTACAAAAAATTGTCAGCGAGCGAACCAAAATCCCGAGTATCTTCTATTTCATTACCTCTGAAATTACTCCTGCGCCAACAGTGTGTCCGCCTTCCCTGATGGCAAACCTCAACTCCTTCTCCATAGCTATGGGAGTTATCAACTCTGCATCAATGCTCACATTGT
>SDBT01002705.1_pt1 | contig 31166 bp, 71 predicted proteins | sample 2277101 | NCBI WGS metagenome assembly SDBT01 (sample SAMN10404973, study PRJNA504765) | marine sediment metagenome | isolation source: marine sediment core GS10_PC15, 103 cmbsf | place: Arctic Ocean: Southern Knipovich Ridge | collected 2010 | reverse complement strand
CTTTTGGTCCACCGCCAAATAATCCACTCATTTTAAGTTTCCTTTAACTTGAAATTCCAATTCAACCTGACCATCGGCATTTACCAGCCACGCCAAAGACGTTGCTTATGCCTGACTTAACATCAGGTCTTTAATATTTAGTTTATCACCATTGGTCAGGGTAAAAAACTGCACTTGGTCAGCTTTTGTATGAAACTTAACCTCTTCTTCAACTTCTGCCATGATTAACTCCTAAACTATTGGCGTATCGCCGATAAAACCTTCTATAAAAACAAAAACCGCCGCCTGATAAGAACCGCCCGGTCCGACACCGGAGACATCCAATGCTTTTTTATCAGCTACTTTCATTGGGTTATCAAAGTCTCTTGAGAAAAGTCCATCACCATTCGACTGCAACTGAATAGGTCCAAATAACGTAACACCATCGCCACCAAGAAACGTTAAGGCTGCGTCCTCAATCGTACTGGTGCCTTTTAGTATAGACATCGTTACATGAGTTATATATATCGCGCTGCCATCTCTGGTTGGGGCCGCTTTTAACTCTGCCGCCAAACTGCCGCCGATAAAATTACCGGAAGTGAAGTTAATCGCAAAAGGCGCTTCTTTTTCTATTACGTTTTTACCCGTTAAGGCAGGTGTTGTTATTGCCATTGTTATATTTCTCCGTAGTTATAGTGTTTGCAAATAATTGTCGGGTCAACCATCAATTTATACCCCGCTTCCTGTGCGATTCTACTAAAGTACTCGTCCTCACCTTCATCGTAAGCAAGTCCTTCTTCGTCAATAGCCCTGTATTCAATTTTAAACCAAGGCCGTTCTATTTTCTCAAAGACCTCACGCTTTATCAGGACAGTCGAACCACCAATACAGGAAACTTCTGTCAGATTATCAGATAGTGGTATTTTTTTGTTCTGCCAACCGTTTCCGGTCTTGAACGACCAACATGGCACATTCGTACACATCGGGTAAATACCGGCCACGATAGGTACATCATGGTCAAGTAACTTTTGCAATGTTCCATTCGGCGGTACAACATCGGAGTCCATGCAATATAAATGCGTTACGTCAGGGTCTTTCAGCGCGTTATACGCGAACGTACTCCTGCCAACACCACACTCTCTTGAGCTTGCATAGCCCCATTTAACACCCGGGCGCATTGCCTCTGCTGAACAGTATGCGGCTGTACGCACATCTATACTAAAGTCCTTTGGCACTGGTACGCCAATAACTATCATCGAAACTCCTTACGATATAGGTGCTTGTCCGATAAAGTATTCACCGTAAATAGTGAACGCAGACGCAGCAGACGCAAATACAAATAAGGCTTTGTTATCTGTTAGCTTTAATGGATTTTTCCAGTCCTTAGTAAAAAGACCACCACCGTCAGCTTGCATCTGAATTGGACCGAACAGAACCGTACCTGCCGCAGCGTCTCTGAGCGTAATAGCAATATCTGCCGTTATACCGCTATAAGTAACACTTGTCAGATAAAGTGCCTTGCCCGCGCCAGGAGTTGCTACGCACTGTTGCGCTGTACCATTGGCATCGTCTTCGTCGTTATTAAATGACAATGGGCCTGTCCTTGATACGGGCATCTGACCGTCACCAATTAACGTTGGTGTTGTAATCGCCATAGCTTATCTCCTTATGTTCCTGCAATTAATGTTTCGGGATACGCGGCTTGGTCGAGCGTGGCCTTTGATGCCGGGTTTACAAATTCCCAGTCAATGATACCCGTCTTTGTCGCACCTAAAACTGTAGGGTCTGTATGGGTCGTAGTATTTCCTCTGGCTGTAACCCCATTTGCACCAGGCCATTCGATGGCCGTATATACCCCACCGGGGTCGGTTGCGTCTGTTATTTCTGTTGAGTTGGTATCGGCAAATAGTAATGCCATTTTACGAATATCCTGCCTTGTGAAACTTGTCTTATTAGGATTATTCATAAGATACCAATTATACGCCCAAAACGTAACGGTCGTTGTTGCCATGATTTACTCCTTATTTTCTAAAAATTTTGTCATAGTTTTCTCGGTACTTCTCCATATTACAAGGACGCCGAGTATCGCCCTTTCCTGCGCCTGTGGGCGAACCGTCACTGTTGCAACGACCAGCCTTAACACCTCTACGAATAACTTCTTCACGAACATTAGATTCGCTTTCAAAGACCGAGACGCCTTCGCCCGACTGAAATCCTTTTGCTCTTTTTAAGATTTCCAAAACTTTAGCTTCCTTAACCAGTACCACTTAGGCATTATCTTGTGCCCGCAATGACATTTATAGAATCGTACATGGTTTTCGGTCTCACGAGGGAAAACCATGTACGATTTACATTTCGGACATTGAGGATTTCCGACAATCAAACCTGTTTTAGTTGACAAAAGCATTATTTACCTTTTTTTGCTTTTCTTGCTTCCGCAACCTTTGGGCTTTTAGGGTCTACTCGCTGTCCTGTTTTCGGGTCTATCTTCATAACTAAATTCCTTAAAAAAAGGATAGGAGTGCCGAAACACCCCTATCGGTTAATCTTACGTACTGCACATCAGGTAAATACGCGGACCTGCAATATCGCCAGTTCCGGCATCTTGAAGATAACCAGCCATCTGTTGTTGACCAGCGGTCATGTTAGTACCGTTAAATTCACCTAATTTACCATTACCATACCACTGAACTGCCCTCTCGTTAACAGTCGCATCGTCGAGGGTGAGGTTACCTGGACCAATAAGAGTTGTGCCCCAAGTCTGTACCCAGACATTTTGACCAGAAACAGCAGTTACACATGGAACACCCAGCCAAGGGTGAGTCTCGCGGGAAGCACTTGATTCAACGAGACGCATTGGATTTTCCCACATCTCGACTGAGTCAGAAACAGTTACCTCAGCAGATAATGGGAACTCAAGAAAAATGTTCACATTTACTGTGTTAGAAGCATCATTGCCAGTAATAAACATATTGACACCGTTTTCTATAGTGGCATTGTAAATATGAATCATACCACCAGCTAACTGGTCTTCGGCAATGGTGGTTCCATCAGTTACTACCATGGATCGTGAACCTGCATTAGCAGCAACAGCCGTACTGAACCCTGTCTGCACTTCTATCGTACCGCAAACACCAGAATAAGACCTGCAACCTTGTGTGGTAATTCCCATGTACTTATACACACGGCCATCCCAAGTGATGTACCTTGTACCATAGGTATACCGCTGAGTCGTCTCTTTGGTATAAATACCGAGGTTGTTGTCGCCGGTAAAATCAAGCGGAACAGCAGGCCAGTTGATAGGATTAAACGGGAACTTAAATTTGTTTGTACTCATTTTAATATCCTTTCAATTAAGCGGTGTCAAGCAAAATGCCGACAACTGCGGGACCCTCTACTCTGGTTGCGCCAATACTCAGAGTAGAGAATATCTGAGTACTGTTTAGCAAGTCGGGACGAAGGTCGATAGAAACTGTCGGCTCTTCGGCGATTGCAAGCACGATAGCGTCCTGCGCGTACGCATAACACTTTGTTGCACCTGTATCTTGGTCATCAGCCACAAGCCTTGTAGACTTGATGAACTTGAAACCCATATAGGTATCTATCTCACCCTGAGCGAGCGCCTTGATCGTATTGAAATCCGAACTCTTAACCTCTGTGGTATTTAACAGTTGGTTAATGTTGAACGGGTTACAAAGGAAATAACGCTGTCTCTCGTCGTCGATCTCGGCATCGTCAAGGAGTTGTTTGCAAGTAAGCAGTTTTGCGATTGTCAATGGTGTTTCTGTCTTGTCAGTCCAGTCGCTTCCTGCCGCTGCAATAGTTCCATCAGATTCGATAAGACGACTTTCACCAACATCGTGGAAGTTGATGGTCGTAGCACCGGTATGTCCGCCTCTGGTAATCCCGCCGAGAACACTAATAACTACATCGTCAATCTGGCGATTCAGAGAGAACACCTGGTTTTGTGCATACGGTGATTGTGGGTCGATAAGCATTTTCAGCTTATCAGGCTTATCAATTATGTCGGCGGGGACTACATAGTCCACCATCAATAACTGACGCCTTGTGTGGTCGGCGTCGGAGATAGGAGTTGTACCATGCCGCGCACCACGCGGCTGTGCATTCTTTGGCCCCAACCTTTCCACAAACATTGTATCGCCCGTGACCGTTTCGGCTCGACATGTCACCCTTAGCTTCGCTGGTTTTTGCTGCGAAAGCATAAGGATATTAGCCTTAACCTGATCGACAAAGGCAATCGGGATTTGTGTGCTCATTGTTGTACCTTTCAATTAAAATTAAATTTGCTCGGAAAGATAGTCCGCAACAAGCGGGTCTGTCCTATCTGTTTTTTCCGGGCCTCTCTAATTGAAAGGTAATCCGACTTCTTTATCCCTGACTGTGGTCGCTAAACGGTAGTCACAGGTTCGGGTTTCATTAATTTCCTTATTGCCATTATCTTATCGGCAATCTTCATTCTCTGTGGTTCTGTGCCCTTAGTATAAAGAGGGTCGGCCATTAAAGCATCAATCTGGTCTTGATAGACAGATGGCGTTGGTATAGCAGCAAATCCCGGAGGCTTGCCTTCTGCGAACTTTTCGCCAAGATTAGCAAACGCCCTAATAATATCAGGGTCGTCACCGGCCTTTTGTACCAATCGTGCCTTGAACTCTTCGTTTACGACTGGTTGCCCACCGACCATTGACGTAGCCGCTTCGTTCATGGCTATATTGCCAAGGTGTTTCTTTTGCTCGAACGCCGGGCCCCAATCAGTAGCAAGACCACTTACGAGTTCAGTCTTTGCAGCTTCTTTCGACTGATTCATAGCTTCTAAATCAACAACCATGTCATTTGCAAACTCCGCAATGAAAAAGTCAGCCGCTTTCTTACTCACACCGCCCTTGAAGAGCCTTTCCTGCCATGATTCAAGGCGGGCCTTTGGAAATACTTGCTCTAAGACTTCTTCTGGGAATCCTTCCGGTGCTTTCAGGTTATAGTCGGCAACCGTTTCTGGTCTACCGCCGGCCTTATGAAATTCCTGCCATTCGACTTCGGTTGAAGCATCTCCCGGAACAGGAATGACATTTGCGCCAACCATCTTCTTAGTCATTACAAACGACTTCGACAAATCATTTACATTCTTAAAACCTGCAAGGCTTTTTTCTTCTCGTAAACTTTCTTCGAGCGTTCCCTGCCAGCCTTCATTAAATACACCATCGACACCGAAGAACGCTGCGGCTACCACTGGTTCTACTACCGGCGCCACTACCGGGTCAGCGACAGGGGCAACTGGTTCAACTACTGGAGTTACAACTGGTTCATCAACCATTATTCACCCCCTTTACTATCAAGTACGCTCATAACTGCTGCTGTTATGGCCTCGATTAAATCAGGGTCTAATATTTTCTTTTCGTTCTTAATTAAAACTGTTTGTTCGGCAATATCTGCTAAGACATCTTCTTTTTTCCTTTGATACATTTTAATACCAAGTTCTTTGGCCTGTTGTCGCCAATCCAACTCTATTGGTTCAGGTTGAGTATTATCTTCTTGTTTTTCAAACTGCTCCATATTCTCAGGTGCATCCAGATACTTAATCGCTGTAGACTTTCTTACCTGAACAGTAAAAGTCTCAGTTCTTGTATCTGGATTATTCTCTTCAAATACCAAAGCATCTTCCGGGTCTTGACAGAAATATGGCCCTCTGCTTATTTCTACGTATAGTATATTTCCATCCTTGTCCTTCCTTATCTCGCCTATGTCTTGGTCTTTATCTGGTGGCCATCGTCTTGGCTCCTTTGTAGCGTCATAGGCGATAATCTCTATGATCGATACGTGTCCTCGCGCAACATTTTCATCCTGTTCAATGTCTTTGTACATTGTCGGGGCAGTGGTAGTCCCTTTTTGGGCCTCTGCTAATCCTTGATTACTCATCTTGGTCGTTCCTTTCTGGTTCTATGTTATCAGTTTCGCTTGCCTCTTCTAATGTAGACAAGTCAAATTCAAGCCAACTATCTATCTCAAGTATTACAGACCTTGCACCTGCGTTAAAATCACTCTTCCGCGCAGAGTCTTTATTGAAAGTACACTCCTTTTTGAAACAGCCCTTAGCTAAGAAATCATACACCCTTTTGCCTTGCGCACTGCCACTAAAGGTTTGTAGGAAGTCACTATTCCTTTGTTTGATTTTATCATTTTCGTTCACTACCTCTTCCTTTTGAACTTAGACGATTTCCTTAACTGTTTGCGAGCAGCCTTATTTTTCTTTCGTTCTGTTCTTGTGTGTACTGGCATTTATTTACTCCTTTTTACCATTTATATATAATACGTTCATCATTGTATGCTTCGTCGCTGTCGATACATACATTTAGTACTACACCCTCACACTCACATTTAACTACTAAATCTCCGTTTTCAAAATAGATTTCTGGTTCTTTTTCCATTGTTTCTTCTTATGCCTCTTTCGCTTTTAGAAAATTAACTTCAGGGTGTATTGCTGCGTGGCATTTCTTACATAAGGTTGTGCCGTTATCTACATCAAGTATTAATTCTGGATATTTTGAAAAATGCAGTATATGGTGTGCTTCTAAATTGCCACCTCGGTTATCACCACAACCAACACACCTAAACCCATCTCTTTCAAATACAGATAGCCTCCATTGTGCATACTTAGCAGTTTTTCTAATCCTTTTTCTTATGGCGGTTTTGCCACCTTGCCAATTTGGATTATTCTCTCCACTAAGCATTTTTGATAGTTTCTCTTTCGTTTCTATAGATAAATGTCGGCCATTCATCCAAGTATTAACACCTTTCATTCCTTTGCTTACTGCTAAACGAAAACTATTTGGCCTTTTAATTCCCCTTAATCCATCTGCGGTTCCTCTCACCTCAAAACCGTAACGATACAGGGCTCTTCTGACGGCCGAACCAGAACAACTATGTTTCTCCCCGATAGTTTTACAACTCTTTCTTTTTACGATATATTCATCTTGTAGTATACCTCTCCATTCAATCTCTGTTTTCAGTGCGTTATGTGCTGGCATTATGATACTGTCTCCAATACTTTTTCCGCTACAGAGCCAGATTCCGGCGCGCCGGTAGTCTGTCCATAGGCCTGACTTCCGGCTTGAAGTGTTGCAAGTTCCAAGTTCTGTTGTTCTTTTAATGCACGCGCTTCGCGTTTTTCTGTCCGTTGTTCCTCAGAAGCCATATCCTCGGTATTAACGCCAAGTGTACGGCCCATTCGCATAATAGCATCGTCAGCATCAACGTTATCAGTAGCACCGGGGAACTGTGCTTCAAGTTCGCCAACAATAAATGCCCACTCCTGAAACGCCTTGCTCTGTTGGCTTCTAAGCTCTAAAGCAAACGGCCCAACAAACTCAAGTCCAAATCCAACTCCCGCAAGTTCTGCCGGAGGTTGTTCTACTACACCGTTTCTTATAAGGAGAAGTATTGACCTTTCAACCAATGGTGCAATCAGCTCGTACCATATACGAGCTACGGGAGTACCTATCTTGGGCCATGTTCCGCGTATTCGTTCTCTTATCTCTAAGGTAGTACGTCTGTCACCGGTAAGGTCATCTATGGGATTAAATGCGTTCTTGAAATAAGCCCTGTCTATAATACCAGTTTGTCTATCAAGCGATTTCTCGGTGATATTGAAATTCCCGTTAAGCCCTTGGTCAACTGCCCGGCTTGACGGGAGTTCTCTTACGACATTATTCGCACCTGGGAAAGTTCTGTACTTTCCATCAAAAGACGAAAGTGTTTCCCTCGCGGGGTTTGCCCACTTATTACCAACCTCGTTAAAGTCTCTGTTCATTCGGTTTAAAACTCTAATCTGCGGAAGTAATTCTGTACTAATTCCACGTCCGTTCCTTTCGTTTGCAGGTCGTTTCCACCTTGCGGTATGGTATGGGAACTGCGGATGACCACTCTCAAGAACAATTAGTTTTTCTTTTACATTCACAACCTGCTCTTCCCATGCCATATTACTATTGACTCTTGGAGAAAGGTTGGGGTTTATGATTTCTCTTGGTTTAATTATATAAATGTATTCGAACTTCGTGTTTGATTTTTTGGGGTCATCCAATGCCTTAAGAACATCCGGGCCAGCTTTGTCGCCGAACTCTTCCTTCGCTTGCCTTGGCGTGTACTCGACCGTGATAATAATACCATCAACCAACTTCTTGCTATTTTCGATGAGTTGGTAAGTACCTATTACGGAGTTACGATAGTTCAATCCGGTCTTAACTGTCCATTCTGAAAAGATACTTGCCGGACCAAAATGTATCAAAGACCTTAAAACTTCATCAAACTCTGTTATGAAGTTTGAGTTAAATATCCGGTCATGTGCAACCTCGGTCAACATTGAAATATATCTTTGTACATTGTCAGGTAGTTTCGTATTGTTACCAACTTTGATAGCAAAAAATACCTGTCCTGCCGGGAATAGAATATGTTTAAGATTTGCTACCATATCCTCGGAATCCAATAACGGAGTAAGGTCAAATATGTCTCTTGTACGCCGTGTCCCTTCCTCGAACTTAGATGTTATCTGGACATACGGATAGACAAAATTTGACGTATCCTGCCAAAGAGTCCTGATATTGGCCTGTGCCGCCAACTCTATATTTCTGATGTTAATGATTTCTTCTGGAGTCATTGTTTACCTTTACCAATTATAATCGTAATGGTTTGGCAGTTCTCTTATTGAATATTCTTCGTCTTCGTCTTTTAATTTCTTTTCGATTACAGCCTTGCCCTCTTTTAGGAACTTACAAATATACTCTATCCGTTTCTTTGGTTTAGTCCACGCAGGACACAACGTAACATAGTCATCACGGCGATAGGTGTGGATTATTGCTTTTCTTGCGATAACAACACTCTTAACATACAAAAACGAAACCGTAGCCTTATCGTAAAACCCGTTTCCGTCTGGCCATTTAGTGTCATGCCTTAATATAAATACATCATTAGATGATTCAAGAAATTCAATCCCAACACTCATTTTTCTTTTCCTTTAGTTCCTGTCGTATTCGTTATCTACTTCTGCATACTGCTGTGTTGGGTATTTAGATACCGTGCCAGTTCTGTGTCCACTGCTTGCCAATAAAAAATAATTCAGTGCGTTTCTATAATGTTCCCTTTCCCCTTTATACCGATATGCTTTTGCGCCAGTTCTTTTATTAGTCTCTAAAAGTTTATAGGCATTACACATCTGTTTTGCAAACTCTTTGACTTCGGGATGACTGTTTCTCGGTATCGTCAACATGCCCGGAGTTACCACCCACCTATGAGTCTCATCGAACAAAGCAGTACGATAGTCTTTTACAATCTTCTTTTTTGTATCCCACGTTCTCGAATAGGCCGCGTTGTCAGAATACTCACAAAGCGAAATCTGGTATGGTTCTGACTGCTGGAACTGTCTGCACATATCAGTATCTGGTCTAATATCAATTACTGCACTTTTAACATTGAACTTTCTGGCTAAATCGTGTATCTGGTTCCACGCTTCAAGCCCGGAAAATTGTACCATTTTATAAATCTGGTATTGGTCACTGTTTATTCTTGCACCTATAATGACGTGTTTGATCTCGCCAACATCAACCCCCATCGCACACGGGCCGGGATGACTGGAATACATATCGTCATTATTACAACATGCAAATACCTGTGATTTTAAAAGTCTATCCTCTTCGGCGATATAGGGAAAACCAAGTCTTAACCTGATGACATCGGCCAAATTACCTTCGGGTGGTTTGTAAAGTTGGTCAAGAATCTCTTTCGGGTCATTAAAACTCGATGTTAATTGACTCCACTGATACCCGTGCATGAAATCGGAATTACCCTTACATTGTGGTTCCCAACTACCATCAATAATAAATACTTCTCTACCACAGTTAAGGCAAGCGATATAACCCGTACCGTCTTTGCGAACACCGATAACTCTTTCAAATTGACCTAAATCGTTTTGGTTTTCGTAATAGTGAAGTTCCGGTGATGTATATTTACCGCAACAATGACATTTTCTAAACCAATATCGCTGGTCGGACGTGGTAAATATTGCATCAATACCTTCGTCGGGAACCAAGGGGTTTGAAAGAAAGACCTCCTCTTTGATCTTAGAATGACCGTACCTACCCCGCGCCTTACCTACTACCTCTCTATTCTCGTCCATCTTGTCAAGTTCATCAAACTTAATGGAGTCTACCGGAATGGAACTCATCTTTGAAGATTCATTTATATTGTGTAGTTTTTGGCTTAACCTCGCACCCCTGAGATATAGAAAGGCATTGTGGATTTTCTTCAAAGAAGCGGTGTCAGTTCCCTTACCACCTGATTTAACATACTTGCCTATTGCCTGACGGTTTGCTAAAATGAGAGGATTAAATCTTGACTTACTAAACTCCTGCACATCATCGGTAGTGGGAAACATATATAGATCGCCAAGAGGATGTTTTTTGTGAATCATAGCCCACAGCGAACGCAGAACCTCTATTTCTGTCCAGCCCCCCTGTGTGCCCTTCATGTAGCATCGGCGCCTCACAAGAGACTTCATGGGCTCTATCTGATACTCGTGGTCCTTGAACGAAAACGGCCCGGTCTGTAACTTTATCTTGTAAAGTTCAGATGCCCAGTACCCGCAATCTTCGCGTGCGCAATCTTCAGGAGTTGGTTGGTAATCGGTCATTCTTTTTCTTCCGGTATATCCATAAATACAACCTGTTCAAACTCAATAGTTTTTTCTTCTTGCAACCTACCTTTATCATCAACCCAAAAACGGACATTTGTAACAATCGGTTCGTCCATTATTTTTCCCTCATGGTCATTGTGCCGCAATCTTGACACTCGGCCTTTGGTAGTTTGTGAGTCTTTTCTTTTGCGATAACTATTTCAAGCCCGCACTTATTACATTTGTAATTTTTCTTAATCATTATTCAGTCTCCACAACAATTATACCATCTTGCAACATTTGCCCAAAGTGCCAGTCCGCTACCTGGCATTTAACCTCAATATCTAACGCCAAGTTCATTCTCTCGTTAAAATAGTCTTTCGCGCGTTGTAATTTTTTACTGAGTTCTCTCATTCGCTCTCCATAGGCCACGGTGTAACAAAAAAGCCACACCAATTAACGTAAGGGTAATCTAAATTATATGTCCAGAATATCATTAACTACTCACGGTATAAGTATAATTAAGCTCCTTGCCACAATCCGCACACCACATTTGGCGTAAATCCAAATTAGTAAAAGTATTTCTATGTCCAGTTAACCACCAGCATATAAACTGTTTTAGTCTGTTCATATTCTACCTCTCTTGTCTTGAATTACTGCCTTGTGAATAAAACTACCACGGCTATCGTTAAGGCCGCAAGCCAAGCTATGACAAAAAACCTGAAATACCAGCCCTTTATCAATTCATCCCTGACTATCTCAATCCAGTCCTGTGTAGCCGATGTTTCCGATTTAGTTTTATCCATAATTCGTATTCTCCATGGGAAAGGCTACTACAATCTTCAATCTGCTATTTATCAAATAAGATGACGCAGAAGCCAATAAATCAAGGTCGTCCTGAAACAAACCGATACCCAAATTACATTTATGGCAAAGCAACCCGCGAACATGCCCTTCTGTATGGCAATGGTCAATATCGAGTTTGTCGTGTTTTTCGCCACAAATAGCACAACAACCATTCTGAGTAGCATAGATGCGGTCGTAGGTATCTCTGTTTATGCCGTATTTTGATTCTATCGTTCTATTTCTGCCATCTTTTTTTACGCACAATTTACAAACAGAACGCCCCTTAGGATACTCCACCACAGGCTTCTTTATTCCACAATCAACACAAATTCCGGGCAGCAGCTTAGACGCAGCCTTCATTTTCTTGTGAGCGAACTGTTCCGCTAACTTAGCACCCTGACAAGCCTGCTTACTCGCTTCCCTGTCGAATGAACGTATTTTCTTGAATACAGGACTATTGTGGTGCTTATCACAGTACTTGCCCCAAACCTTGTGTCCGTGGTTGCGCTGAAGGTTATTACACCCATCAATGATACAAAACCCTCTATCTGGATTATCAATGTCAATTATGTCCATTACAACTCCAAAATCCAATATATATTACCCGGCTTACTATGACTACATCCATGCCCGCCCCCTTGGGGGGTTATGCAATTCTAAAGGCGCCCCCCTATACATATGCCTTCACCTCTACTTCGTCCACTGGCGCGGCTTGTGCTGGCTCGTAGCAAGCTCTCACCTCATCAGCATCCTTATAGATAGCGAGATGCTCTACGCCGTTCTTGTCCTTGAATAGATGCTTACACTCAAAGCTGTGGCCTCGGCAGTCAAACTGATACACCGTGCCGTCAAGCCTTGTGTATCTACCTCTACCTCCGGCGTGTGGCGTATCAGTAACATCAAGCGGTTCGGGTTTGGTCTCGAACTTATCCACTTTGTAACTCACTGCCTGCCTGTTGTAAACTGTGTGTTCGGGTTTGAGTTGATATGGCCGTTCGGGTTTGGCTTGTTCGCTTTCAACCTGTTCGGGTTCAGCCACGATCGTGGACTGTACGCGATCCTGAAGCCTTTTATTTGCCCGCTTGTAGCCCATTCGGCACTTATCGCTGCAATACGTCTTCTGACGGCCTGTAAGCTCCACTGTACAATCTTCATTCATGCACTTCATTCTTTATCTCCTTGCTCTCAATATGCTTAGGACGGTTTGCGTTCAATACTATCTGCTCTGCGATCTTGCGAGCCTGGATTGATTTGACCTCGTCAAGGATGCGCTGCTCGTCTGATTCACTTCCTGCGACCTGGTCCATACCATAAAGCCTGATTAGCTGTGAATCTGCACTTATCGCGGCTGAGGGCTGTTTCTGGTCGCGCGCAAGCTGGCGATCATCCATTAAGTCCTGATGTGCTTGTTCCTTTGAATAGCCTGTTATCTTTAATAATTCGGCCTGTTGACGGCTTATTTCCGCCTTGATGTTAGTATTTGCAAGCAGCATACTTCCGTTTGTCCTCGCTGTGTCATAGCTACAACCTGGATATGCGGATTGGTACGCTTTTGTTGCGTTTAAGCCATTTAAAAGCAAGAAGCCAACAAAGGCATTATGTTTATCAGATACCTTGTCTATTGTCTGTATCATTCTGTTCTTATCCTGCTATTAAATACCCTGTTTTCTAACTTGTTACTGTTCAATGGTTTATGATTCTGGATATTCTAATTTAATAAATCTTGTTATTATTTCCTTGCATTTTGTCGATACTGTGTTATACTTATTATAGTCATAGACGATAAAAGGGTTTAAATTTAAGGGGTTATATCATGTTGAATACAGAGTTAGACGCATTATTAGGACGCATTGAGGATCATTACGCCAAGCTGACAGAAACACTGCTTAAGAATGACCCTGAATTAAAACAGCCAATATCCCGCAACAGATTGGATGCTTACGATAATAATATCAAGCGATACACCCAACAGATTCACGATATCAAAGCATTGGGCGAATGTTTCAGTTAAAAGAGTTTAATATTTTGAAAGGGTTATGTTATGAAATTTATGTATAAATGCTATTTTTACGCTCGGAGCCTAAATCACGGCACTATTAACCAGCCACATTTTATCACCGCTCGGTCGGCTTGGGACTATGTCAAGTGTTTACAGTCCCACGGTACACTCGGCAAAGCATTTTCACACTTACTTTAACGGTTTTCAGCATTCAGCACTCGCTCAGGGTGTTGTCTGCTGAGTATCGTTTTAATAAGGAGTTAGAACAATGAAAACAGATATTATCGAGTTAAGGCAGAATTTTGCTCGGGCTTACTGTAGCCGTGATTATAAACAACTAACGGCCGCAGAAAAGAGGGTAATAGACAGGCAAGCAGAACATTTTCTCGAAAGTAACCCGAAGCTCGAGAACAAAACTCAATAAAGGTATCGTTTAAATAAAAGGGTTAAGATAAGGAAAGTAGGGGTTTATTATGAGTAAAACAAACAGTACAAATCAGACTAATCCAGAATCAGCACAACGAAGATTTTACAATGAGGTTTATGTCGCGAGAACCCCAAAAGAGTACGAGCGGGTTTTAAGTGCCCTACGAAACCTCAAGGTTGATTTTCACACAATGCCAAGTAGTTTAAATATTGAGTATGACAGAACTTAGCGGTCTTCACCGAATACAGCTTGCGGGTTGTATTCGGTGTATATCGTTTAAAAAGGGTTATTTTTATTTAAGGAGTATAGATTATGGACGCAGCTGCAAAAAAGAAACTGGATAGGGTTTATCAAATTATATGCTGCTTGCTTGGGGCATACAAAGACGACCCGACATCCGGAGAATACATGGAACTAAAAGAGGCCTCGGATATTCTGGAAGGCTTAATGTAACCCGATAACCCTTTTATCCCCGTCTCGGCTCTTCAACAGGGTCGGGGCGGGGTTTATTAAGAGAAAGCGAGGTAATTATGGACGCAGAAACATTGATAAATAGTACTGACCAAGAGATCGAGGAGTTCATCCGGCAACACGCAAATTTATCGGAAGCGTTACAAAAGATCCGCCAGTACAGTATCGTTGATTACGGCCAACGGAAAGCCCCCACAAAGCAAGACTACAAAAACGCTATGGTCGCAATACATAGATGGGCAGAACAAGCAACAGCCAAGGCACAATAAATCTCTCCTCCTCATGCCTGCGCTCGAACCACCGGGCGCAGGTCTTTATTTACCTTTTTGCCGGTTACGACACCGGCTATCGTCTATATGAACTTAAGTTCAATTATGAACACAAAAGAGCTATTACTTAGGCCACTTTATTTAAGTAAGCAAACTCACCAAAATACTCGCGGGCTTTCGTATTATAAGCCCTTGCGGCCTCAACTTCATCGTCAAATTGACCTATAAATGTCTTTTTGCCATTTAATTTTATATCAACATACCATTTTTTGTGTGTTTCTTTCCAACTCACTCCCTTATATTTCGATGTTTTACCAACTTGCGGAAGCTGGTTGAATTGGTTTTGTTGGTTGGTACAAATTCGTATGTTTTCTTTTCTATTATCTAGGCTGTCATGGTTAGCATGATCTACCACTTGGCTTTTTTCTGGCTTAAGAATAAGGCGGTGCATGAATACTATCGTGCCGCGAGCGGGTCTAATGGCATAAAAATACCCGTTTGTACCACTTGATGCATACCACTTCCACTGACTTAGCCAATCAAAGTCCTCGTCATCAACGAATGTAACCCTGCCTTTTGTAAGCTGTATTTCTTTCATCCTATGCTTTCAAAATATCGGAGCGGCAGGCAAAATCATTATTCACATATATTGTTGTTTTTGTCCTGCGCCCCGTTAATCTTCTTTTTCGATTGTTCTGGCTTCCATTGCATCAAGATGGTCTGCAGCGTCAGCAAGAGCAAGATGGGCTCTTTTCCATGTTTGATTGGGGATTGTTTCGGCCAATTTCTCTGCTTTGCCGCGAATTTCTATCAATTCTTCTCTTGTAAAGTTTGCCATTTTATAGCCCTCTTGCGTAGGTTATCTTAACATTCTCTTAACATCTTCTTGACCTTTGCTTGACATTCGTTGTTTTCTGTCCAATATCAATGGTTGTTTGTTTTTCTCTTGACCTTTTTCATACATTCTCTTGACATACTTGATTATAAGCGGTTTCTTCTGGATACTCTAATAGGATAGGCTAAGGGTTTGTTTATCACAAGCCTTATATGTTCAGACAGTGAATGGAAAATGGCACATCACAGCTTATCCAGTTTTGCCTCGACACAAACTTCGTTACCCAAGTTTGACCCGCTTTTGTCGGTTTAGATTCCAATTTGTCATCCCCTGTTAACTGCTTAATTCATCCTATTATCAGAAGAGCATCCGCTCTGCTTTAATTTTATGTCTATCCGCAGCGATTTCACGCCTTGATTGCTTGTTTATGGTGATATGTGTGTATTGTGGGAGATCGTCCGTCTGTATGCCATTCTTGACCGCGTGTAGGTATTCCGTAGCTCTCATATCACCTCTGTGAGTGGTCGTAAGCACCACCTGCAAAACAATTTGACTGTTGCATTTCCTTGGTTTTCTCTGCCCTCGCCCTGAACTTTGCTTGCTTGGTTTCTTTTCTTTTTGTGAGTAGTTCTTTTTGTTTAGTCGTCCCCTCGCAATTAATATCAGCATCAAGGAACTCTTGAAAAACGTGGCATTTTCGCAGAGTCTTTTGTTTTATTATCTCGGCCAATTCCCTTATTCGGTCAAGGGCTTTCGTGCCGGATTCAAAAATGCCTGGTATGCTGTCTTGGTTGCCATCCGCCGTGTAAGTAACTATAGAGTAGTCGAACCGGTTGTTTCTTGAGAAATCATCGCCGTAATCCAACCGCATTACTTGCAACGAATGTATATTATCCCACCAAGCCATATTACATCCTTGTCAATAGACCGATATTGTCTAATATTCCGGTCTTCCTATATACATTATTACATAGATTTGGAGAAAGTCAAGTTTTTTCTCAAATAAATCTCAGCATCTTGCAAATATAAATCTTTTTTCACCTCTATTTGGCTTAAAACGGGGATTTTACAACTATTTTAATAAATCTTCAAGTTTTTACAACCATCGAGCCGAAAGTATGGTATATTATATATATGGAACGCAAGATGATTCGAAATTACAATTACCGGCTCAGGGGCACTTCTGGGTACAATCCCGGTCTTGCGTTCCGACCTGGGCCGGTTCTTTTATTAAAAGGAGTATTGCTATGAAAATTGAAATACCAAAAATCAACAGACGGATGTTAGAATCTGTCCGGTTCGTATTGCGGGCTGCGGCCAAAGAAAACACGAGACATGCTCTCCAGCACGTATTGGTCGAAAAAGGCCGATTTGTCGCTACGGATGGCCATCGGTTACATATCGCCGATATTGAGCATAATTTTAAGCCGGGAATCTACGAGATTTTGCAAAACTCAGCAAAAGGTGTTGTTTTGCTTATAGCTGACGGCCCCGAAAAATTCCCAAAGTATCAGGATATTATCCCGAAACATAAGGATTATTTCGAGATGACTGGCTCTTGGGAAAAATGGACTTTAACCACAAATATCGCATTCGGGCTTGCCAACAAGGGAATCCAGATAAACCCTCAATTTTTAGCCGAAGGCATTAGTGAGGATACCTTGAAAGTTTATTTCGGTACGCCCGACAGACCGATAATACTTGTAGCGGAAGAAGGAACAAAAGCCGTTCTAATGCCCACAACGCCACCGAGCATAAGATATGAAAAGGGCAAATAGCATTTAGCGGTCTCCAGTAGATACCTCTCTTCGGACGGGTATCTGCCGTATATCGTTAATAACTTTAAGGGAGTTTGATTATGATTACAGGAAAATTAAAAGTCAAGCAGCATGGTGAATGCAGTTGGGCGATAATGAGCGGCGACATTGTTCTTGCTGCATTTAAGCGTGAAGATAATTTGGAACATAACCAAGCCAACGCCCAAGAACTCGTCAAGCGTTGGAACTGTCACGAAGAATTGCTGGCAGTTATAGCAAAATATTGCGTGGGTGGTGATTGTGATAAAAATGGCTGTCAAATTCAGAACCCCAACTATGATTGCGTAAAGCGTTGTTATTTAGGCGATATTAATACAATCCTTGCCAAAGCCGAGAATTAGCCGAGAGGTTAGAAAAGGAGATAGAATGAGTAGAATAGGCTTAGAATTTATACGGTGTGCAGCCGTGAAAACCAACACGGATTTGTTCACTGGCAAAGACCACGGCGAATGTCTTAAAAAACTAAAATCAGCAACACAACAAGGCTTTTTGGCTGACCAATATAGCGGTTCGCGGTTTGTTGATAGAAAAGAAGCCCTCGAAATAGCTATTGAAGCCGGACAGCATATCGAGAAACACAAACCCAAAAATATCTTATTGTCAGAAGATTTGGCAAATGACGATAGGTTTAATTGCTAACTAATATTGTTTAAGAGAAAGTAGGTTGAAAATGACTAAATTCGAGCAGTTACAAGAATCTGTTAAAAAAGCAGAGATGCAGGCAGAACAGACAAAAGGCCAAGCAAAAACCGCATTAGATGAATACAGACAGGCCCAAGTTGTGCCCGTTAGCCTTTTATTCCAGATTATGGATGAACGGTTAGCCCGCCGACACGGTCTTGCTTCACCCCGACATCCTGATGATATGTCAAAGAACGATGTTCGAGGATTGGTGGATGAAGCAATAAAGCGACAGGAAATTTAACCCACTTTCGTCCGACCAAGGATACGAGATGGCTCGTAATATTGGCCTTCGCCCTGTTTCAAGCGCAGGAGTCGGATTTAATTCAGATAAAGGAGAACCAGTATGAAAAAAGCACTATTGATTAGTTTGATTAGTTTAATGATGATTTGTGGCTGTACCCCTATCGCCCACATAGGCGAAAGTGGTGAGATAGTGATAGACCGGCCCGATCTGTACTCAGCAACAGCACACGACCACGAAAAAGGGCATCAGCTTGGCTTGGGCCACTGTCCAGACAAGAGGTGTTATATGTTTTTTATGGACCTGGGCGGGGCTAAATTATGCTCTAAATGTAAAGCAAAGTTACGTCCGACAACATTGGACTGGCTGGAAAATTTTAAGGTCAAATAAAGGAGAATAAAATGGGCAATTATTGGAAATGTTCTGATTGCCGAGACCTTGAAGGCGGGGGTTGCACTTGTACTGTGCGGACAGGCTGGCAAGAAAAACCTACCGCTTGCCCTATGGATAAATCAGAAAATTGTCATTGGAAGCTATTGCCAACGAAAAGACTGAAAAAGTAATTACGTTAGCGATATTGATGATAAAGGAGATATTATGGACTTAGCCAAATATGATGTTTCGCAAGCTACCCACTGGCTTAAATGTCGTCACCAAATAGGACGAAACGGCTATAATTATCAAATGCCCTGTGTTGTTTTGCATAAGACCAAAGCAGGTAAATTTAAGATAATTGTATTTGGCAGGCGTATGTGGTTAAACACGGAACATCGCAAACGAATTAGATATGTATATAAACACAAACTTGTAAAGCAGGTCAAATAATGTTTGCCGACAACTGGCATCCAGAGTGGTATAGGAAACTTTTATTTCAGGAAGGATTGTGTAAAATGGAACATACAAAGGGAAAATGGATAATTGGTGTCGGCTGTCGGATAAGAGACGAACACGACAACAGTATTGCTCTGTGTGCTGGTGACGCCAGCCATTTCGATTGGAAAACAAACGAAGCCAATGCAAACCGTATCTGCAAGTGCGTGAACGGCTGGGATGAGCGGGGGGAACTAATTGCCAAAACCTCAGGCGAAAACGAACAACTCAGGACAGATATACTTATCGCTGAGGGACAGCGCGATGCGTTGCTGGAAGCGCATAAGGATATACAAACTTATGAGGAAGCAAGGCGAAAAATGGCATCAAACGCACCCCTGCCCGATAGTGTTGTTTGTAAATTAGCCAAAGAAGCTATCGCCTTATGCTCGAAATAAGCGGGAATCGGTAGTGCAAAGTGGGCTAAAGTCCGTGAGCCTAGACTAATTCCTTATATTTCTCGATGTAAAATATCTCCATAGCTTGCATTGGTAACTTACGTGAATCAAGTGGGATAAGATGTTTGCGCTCAAGTTCGTCGATCACGGCCTGTCCGTATTTCTCTAAAATGTATTTTTCGTGTTTTTTCTCATGGCCAGCTTCCCAAGCATTGCACTTTTTACACTGAAGATGACTATTACGCTCGTCGAAATACGTCCCCGAGTGCCCTCCTAATCCACGACCTATCCAATGGCCAGCATCCATGTCATTCCATGATTTAACGGCGCCACAGGTGCAACAAGCTCCTATAAGGTCCCTTGGGCGGTTGAACTGGCTTATATCAATGCTGTATCTGTCGCAGTAGTCCAGCGCGTCCCTGAGCCTAATATACTTACTGCAAGCTGTCCATGCGTCTTTTTTGGCTTTGTTCATTGTTCAAATAGTCCGTATTTATCCTTTAATTGTTTCAATCGTTTTTCTGTAAGGTCCACCTGAGATTGCCTAATATCAATTCCGATATATTTCCGGCCGTTCTTTGATGATACGGCCGCTGTGGTTCCCGATCCGCAAAACGGATCCAATACAATACCATTTGGGGGACAGAATGATTTAACAAAAAACTCGGCCAATGATTCAGGAAAAGGAGCTTCGTTTTCGTGTGCCAATTCACTGCCTAAATGCCCGCCGCCACAAACACCGCAATCAATAATATTGCCGGGATTGCTAAGTTTAGGGGCAAAATAACTTCTTTTTTCTCTCGACCCATCCGGTCGCCTGTTTCTGCTGGCAACCCGGTTTACCTTTATGCCGCCTTTTGTTCGATGTGATATTTCGCCCCCCGGTTTCCATTTTGGCGGATGTCCACAAGCAGCATTGTCAGACCACGGCAATTTCCCGCCCGCTGCACAAACAATAAATTCGTAATTGTTTTTCAACCATTCTGTGCCGCCACTGCCCGGTATGCCTATTCGCCTATAAATCGGTGGTTTTCTTAGATGAACGCCCGCTCGATGTAAGTCTGCCATTAATAATATAGGGGCCGCCGAATACCGAAACTTAGCTGTTCTTCCCTCAACCACCCACGCCACAAGCCCCTTGCAAACTCTCAAGCACTCCATAAACCGGGGAATACACCAATCGACCCAATCTTGCCCCTTAATCTTAAAATCAATTCCATAAGTCCGAGCATCTTCGTAAGGCGGTGAACAAAATACAAGGTCTACAGAATTATCAGGGAATCCCCGCATAACTTTCAAGCATGGACCACAGATTATAGTATCAACAGGTAATGTCATATCTTCTCTATTAAAGTCCTGAAAGCTACGATTGCATATTGCAAAACATCGGCGTTATGTTAGTTATACATTCTCGGTCAATATACAAGCCCTTTTTTTCAAGCCACGCCGCACACCGGGGAATAATCTTGTCCCATTCTTTTTGTGTTAGCCCTATCCGTGACTTGAGTTTCATTTTTACATCTACAGGCGGTTTCCGAATAACAATAATTTCGGTTTCGTCTTCTGCTTTCTCGGCTCTCGCACAACACCTTATCCCCCTTAACAAAGAACCAACGATAACAGTTCTCAGTTCGCTCCAACCTGTCAAAATCTCGCCGTTGCTACTGCATGACTCTATTGTATTCCGGTGTCCTTCCCCCACGCCTTTTTGCAGGTGTATGCGCAATTCTGTTAAAGATTCTATTTTTTTCATAATCAACTCCTTTAGTATCAACAGGTAATGTCATTTTAGCTCTAAAGTCTTATTTATTTGCTTCATAAAACGCTTTTGCAAAACCGGGGGAAATAATGCTTCTCAGTTCGGCCCTGTTCTCAGAGGGTGGGTATAAATGAATTTTGCTGCCTTGTGTAGCCTCAACCGGTGTTTTGGCGGGCATATTATATTCTCCCCAAAGACAAGTTTTTTTTGTCCACGGGTCGCTATAATCGCAAGGCTGGTAATAGTTATCCGGTTTGCCGATTTTGTGTATTACCCGACCTACGGGGTTTTCTATCGCATACCAAGCCAACTTTTTTCGTCTGTTGTAGGCCCAGCAGATACGAATACAGGCATCAAAAAGAGATATAGCTTTCAGCAGAGCAGCCTCCCCCTTTGCCTCCCACCATCTTGCTCCGCTGCCAGCAAGATCAGTACAGTCAGGACTTGCCCATATACCATAAGGGTCTTTTTTAATCAAGTCGTGGAGTCGGACATCTTGCCCCCGCCTAATATCATAACCAAGCACAGTATACCCAGCCTCGCGGTAGCATTGTGTTGCTGCTCCGCTGCCGTCACATAAGTCCAGAATTATCTTTTCGGTATTATCCACACTATTTTAATCCTCTCTGAGTGCGTATATCTTTATAGCTAATTCGCACATTTTATCTGAATCGCCTGTTTTTTTGAGAGAACAGTCCAGATAAGCATTTTGGCCTCTACCCAAATAAATACACAGCTTGGCTTTGGCAAATATCTTATCTCCGCAAAAGAAAAGTCCAACATCTAAGCTATAACTTACTCCTGCCAGTTTTCGGTATATGCGATTTTGGCAAGCCTTGAAAAACAACCTATTTAGTGCTTTTATTTGTTTAAAAACTTGTTCGGCTGCCCATCTGTGGCGACGATTTAATTCATTGGATAAATTCCACGATTTTAAATCTTTTGGTGGTATGTTGATTGTTTGCATTTTATAATCTCCTTATAATATCAACAGGTAATGTCATTTTAGCCCTGTTACAAACTGTTTTAATTCTTTTACGGTTTTGCCGTGTTTTATTTTCTTGCCTTTATGGTAGAGATCGTAGCCCTTACTGCCAGCTATACAATAACAACCACCACTGTCTGTTATTGCCCATAAATTCCAATAAGGGCCGTCGGCATAGACAGTGTAATCCTCGTCGTTGATATAATGTTTTCTTCCTGTTCGAGTATACTCCCACAATTTACAGCCAAAAGGACAATCTTCATATAATACTCCGTGCCAACATTTTGTCATAACATAATTCATTCAATCTCCTACTTTAGCCTTACAATCTTCCCCTGCAACATCTTACTGAGCCTGCGGGGGGAAGGAACTGTATTAGGTTTGCCAAAGGGTAATATTCCTGCTTCTATTGCTGCCCGATAACAAAATTCACTGCATATAAATTTATCCGCATTGTGGAATCGCTTAGGCCAGAAAAATGAGATTATCGCCTTTTTGTCGTAACCCTGATTATTTTCGACCTGAATCTCCATCCAGGCCAACGTAGCATAGTATAAATCTTCGGGTAGGTCAAACTCAATATAGTCCCATCTTTCAGGGTGTTTCAGGACTTCGCTTGCGGGACGCTTGCAAGTGCCTTTGTAATTGTCTCGGAGAGTGGATGTGTAGCAAGTGCCAACATAGGCAAGATTACGTGCCCCGATATGTTGTACAGTAAAGCACGGATATCCGTCAACCTTGCCCTGCGTCCACACCTCAGCGTGTCCATAAGGCCCTGTGCCGATGTTCCACGGCCACGTCCATGCACTAATTAGGTCGTCCATAAGCCGAATCTGGCGTGTTCTGAGGAAATTGCGGAACTCGAACTTTGCTCGATAGAATAAAAAACGTATTTTCATTTTAAGTCTCCTTTCTGGGCTTGTTCAAAACACGCTTTCATATAGGTTTTTAATACTTTCGGGTCATTACAATCATCTGGTGGGTTGCAACTTATCTGTACTGTGTCGTGGAGGTCTTTGTATTGTTCCTTGCTGGCGGCAAGGTCGGCTTCGGCAAGTTTTAATAGCTGATTTCTCTCTGCGAGGTCGGCTTGAAGTTTGGTGTTTGCGTTGCTTATTTTAATCATCATTTTTTTCATTCTTTCACAAGCAGGACAGCCTTTATCTGATATAATGTCGCAATATTTATCCATTTCCTTCTCCGCCTCTGCCAGCTTGGTGCGTAATTGGTCGTATTCTCGCTTTGTGTATGTCATTTGTTTTTTGTCATACATTCTTTATTTCTCCTTTTTTCAGCTTGTATTTCAGCTTGTTTATTTTGCTCTCGGCTTCTTCAAGCTGGATTTCGGTCTTGTTTAACTTTAATGTGTTCAGCTTTAGTGCCTGTAAGCAGGCTTCGTGGTTTTTCATTCAAATTTCTCCTTTACTGGTATCGGCATGTGTTCTGCGCAAGTATAATAATCATAGTCTCCCTTACTGTCTTTGTAAACTGCGGGCATATAACATTTCCTTATCGAGCAATGCCTGCCCTGAATCGGAAATAGCTTTGTCTTATGGCTTTTCTTTACAACATCCCGCCTTTTCCATGTTCTCACCGCACACTTCCAATCCACAAGCGGTCTGCCGTTGGCCTTTTTCCACCCCTGACTTTGATAGTAGTCTATGAACGCCCCGCCATCTAACTCAAAGTCAATGCTCTGGGCGTAGTCGTGTACTTCTTCAGCTGTAGGGGTTTGGAGTTTCATATTGCACTCCAACATCTTTGCCCGTTCCTGATCCCGTCTGAACCTACCTTGCCCTGCAAATCAAGTTCGCCCATCCTGCGATTTACGGCCATAAACGTCAGCCCTGCTTTCAATGCGATCTCGGACGAGTTTAGGGGCTGAGTGGCTTGGTCGAGTACAGCCATAATCTTCGCCTTGTGGCCGCGTACAGCATTGGCACGGTTCATTTTGTCGGCGGCTCGATGGCTGGTGATTGTATCATTCTTGCGGGCAATGGCTGTGTCGTCAAATAACGTACAGGATTGTTTTGAGGAGTAGGTTTTCACTTTGGCCTCCAGAATTTCCACCAGATACGGGTATAGTATTCAAAATTCTCAGTACATTGGTTAAATATGTTTCTCATGCAATGTCCCGCGTCAGGTTTATGGCAATCCATCCCTTTAAAAGCCTTTGTATAAGTAGAAACCCACTCGATACAATCCTTGCACTCCTTCATTCTTGCCCTGCTTTCCATTCTTTAACGGATTCCCAATCGTGTTCATACAATCTCTGGGCAAAATGCGTCTTCGGCCCACACACACCGTCAATGCCATTGTACTCAAGATAGCCCAGCTTATAAAAAACCCTCTGCCGGTCTGCAACAGGCATAACTTCGCACTCATGCAGATACATAGGCAGAGCCGAGATTAAAGCTATAAGCAAAGCGCTAATTGTGCAGATGATTGTAAAAGCGATTCTTTTTCTTTTTTCAATTATGTTCATTTTCGTTCTCCAATATTGGGCGAGCTGAGCGAAAAGCCTCCTGCTTCTTAATCTGCCGCAGATTCTATCACCCCTGCGGGTATATCCGCCCAAGCTCACCCGTCCTCAATTTATCCTTAATAATCCATTCCGGCCATTCTGAGTGCAAGATACATCTGTAATCTGGCTTCTTTTCCGTTCCAAGATTTACCACGGCTGATTCTGGACATTTTGTGCAGGTGTAAATCACTGGAAATCCTTATCGTGAATTGTCATATTATAGTGAAATACATACCCTAAACCCCCAATTCTTCCGCAGCCTTCGCATGGATGAGATTGATGGCTTAAACAACCTTTGTGCTCACATGGTTCACCGCTTTCAATAACAGTATATGGCAAACTATATTCTTCGGCATAATTTTTTTGGTATTCGAGGTCGTTTATTTTATAAAGTATCATTTCTTAATGCGTCCATGTACTTGCTTAATAAGGTCAAACTCAATATCAGTAAAGTTGCGCTTCAAGACCCAAAATCGTCTTAACTCTACTCTGTCCAATGTTGACATCCACGGCTCTTTTTTGTCCGTCTCTTTCTGCTTGTCGCCTATGGCGCGGAGCATCTGCCGTGCGCGGGCTTGGGCGGGGTCGGGGAGTATGCCTTTAGTCATTAGAAGTTTTCGAGTTCCGCTAAGAGTTTTACCGCTTCATCGCAATCGCCAAGCATCGCTTTGTCACGGACTTCTTGAGATTTTGCGTTAAGTAAGGTGATAGCGGGGTCGAGTTTTTTACAGTTCACCTTGTCTTCGTATTCTGAAAAATCATATAATTCGTCCAGTTTATACGAACAACGATAATTATTTGTAAAATGCGCTTTGGCCTGCTTTAATGGCAGAACTTTGCCTGCTAATACCAATTTCCATCTGTCACGGTCAGTTTCTACACTGCTTTTCTTTGTATACCTTGCAATAAGTTTGTCTCTTTTTGCCTTTGTAATTGTCCTGATGCGTTCTTTTAGGTATTCTCTTTGTTGTTGATTCATTTTACTTCTCCTTATTTATCTTTCCAGTTCGGGGAAATTTAAGTATGCAAATTCACCAAAGTATTTTTTTGCCGCCTTGTCATAGGCCTTGGCCGCTTCTGCCTGAGTCTTGAAACATCCTAAATGCTGTTGTTTTTGGTTGTGTTTTATTCTTGCTTGCCAAGTGACGCGATGCTTTCCGTCCTTATTCTGAACCATAGACACACCCTTGTACTTAGACAGTCCTTTTATTACATGACGATTTGCGCCATTGTCTGAATACGTACATATTCTAAGGTTCGACCTCTGGTTATGTAGGCCGTTTCCATCTCTATGGTCGGAAAGCAATCCTTTGGGAACACTTAAAATTGTCCTGTGCATGTAAACGGACGTGCCAGAAACCTTTCTTGCGGCGTAAAAAGTGTTTCTGTGTTTTCTGGCGTGCCATTTATATTGGCTCAACCAACCAAAATCAGCATCATCGACTAATGCAAATCTGCCTTGTGTCAGTTCAATCTGTTTCACTGTACTATCTCCTATAATAGTTCCTAATAATGTTTGGGTGGCAGGACAGTTAGGATGCCTGTCTTTTCGGTCGCTAAACCTATCCACCCCGAATTTTAAGTCATTCAATATCATTTGTCAAGTCTTTTTATTTATTTTTTCACGCCAGAGAGGGTCGGGTTCCGGTATATTTATTGCCCACTGAGAGGCCGCGAAATTCCGAATAGAATCAAAGAACACTGCTGCTTGCGATGTATCCATCCTGCTAAGCGTAATCCGTTTTCCGTTCTCGTCAAAGGTCGGACAGACGTTGTAAAAAAATTCTTTCAGCAAATTCACATCACAAGGTATGCCGGTAGGTCGGTCAAGATTCAATAAAAACGAAGAATCCCATCCGTTGTCGGAAAACTCTTGCGCCAACATAGCCAAGGCTAATCCGAAAATAGTGGCGAGTTGAGCCTGCGATTTATCACCGCGTTTCACGGTTATCACAGACTCGATCTCAGCACCATCTGGGATTCGTTCCCAAAACTTACGCTTGGCCTCTGCTATCGCAGGTGGGTGAACGATTTTGCCATCTTGTTTTATGCCGAAGAACTTCACGATGTCTCCTTGAATAAGGGTCTAAAAAGGGATTTCATCGGTCTCAGCCTTGGCTCTTTCCGCTTCGTCATCTGTCGCCGCAGGGGCATCGGCAACTTCCATCTGCTGATAGACCCTGATACCACCCATCTTGCCTTGGTATTCAACAGTCATGTCGTTGTACAGAATAATCTGCTTACCTGCCCAGTCGTCAGAGTTCTTACCAAGCACAGCGAAAAATGCCTTAGTGTTGGTAACATTTAGGATAAGGGGCTTGTATTGACCCTCAAAACTAACGACCCATCTAAGCTCAGGTTCGCCCTCTTTGCCTATGTCCTTGTTTTCGCATCCGGCAACGGTGATTCTTGTAGGCTGTTTCAGGTCTGCTTTCTGTAAATAATTACTGACTAACATTTCATTAATTTCTGGCATTTTACACTTCCTTTCTTATTCAGATTTCTTGTTTTCTTCCAATAATCGTTTACATTTCTATCGCCACGCTTGGCATCTTCCTGTATTTTTTCCCAGTCTTCGTTAGGTCGTTTTTTCATTGTTAGCCTCTTTTGATAGTTCCATTTTTTTCTTGTATGACATTTCGGGATGAAATATTGACAAAAATTCATACATTTCAAATTCCTTATTAGCACTATTTCTATGGTATATATCCATCGCTCTACACGAATCCATTTCGTTCATGCTATACTCCAATCTTCTCTATTAGAATCTTCCCGCATACCATCATCCATAGTTCCAAACATGCTGTGAAAACATATCTTCTCGCCGTTCTTGCGTTCGCGCCTCTGACAATGGGGGTGATTGCAGGGGTTGAAGTTATTAAAACAGCTTATCCCCGTACAGTCTATGTCCTTGGCGATCTCACGCATTGCAAACTCAGGTTCTTCGTGCAGAGCATTGTGAGCATCTAAGGCTGTTTCCCTGTCCCTGTCCACTTCGTCTTCGTCGCGGAAGTTATTGCTGGTTACATTAGGCATTTTCTAACCTCACAATTTCCTTCAAATCCGAACTGTTCTGTTTATGAAGCTGCTTGATAAATCCCTCGGCCTCGACAAGATGCGCCAATATCTGCGAATAGTGCATATTAGCCTTGTTTAGCCTCTCTGCCGTAGGCTGTTTCAAACACGCGAATAACAAGGTGCGAGTGTCCTCTGCGATGTCTAATGCTTCTTTAGCTTGGGCTGTAAGGGACATATCATTTCCTTTTCAATATCTTGCCAGCCCAGTTCCAGTTGGCTTCGATAAAGCCACAGATTCCGATACAAGCTACGAACAAAATAAATAGCGTTAAAAAGCCAACTATCCATGCAGGGCAATCTGTCCAAACTCCTGGCCATTTTGTTACTACACGCAAGCCAATAAAATAGGGCATAAACACTACTCCCGCAATCTCCGCAATCTTCAATCCGATAAATAATAGTATTCGTTTCATAATTCATTCCTTTCAAGTTAAGCGTTAGGGGCAGAAAACCGTGAGGCAAACCGCCCCTAACAGGAGGGGAGAAAAATCTTATCTTCCAAATTCTTTTTTGCCAAGCATTTCGACCGACAAGACCTCGATTTTTGATAAGCCGTCTTTCTTGGCCACTCGTTTCATCTGCCGAATAGCAATATCCGCAGTTGTCGCCGTTCCTGTATAACTATAGTGCCTTGGCGGACCTTGAATATACTCAGATGTCGTTATTAATACTCTCCATATTTTCATGTTCCTATCCTTTCTGTTTTATAAGTGGGGCGGGCAAGGCTGACCCAGCGCGAACAAGATAAAGCCTTGCCACTATAGCCCCATAAAAGGTGGGACAGGCAGGATTAGCATAACTACCTCATCAGGTCTGGTAAACCAAACGCCTCAGAGATAAACTGATACAGGCATCCACCCAACAGGTTATCCGCTACCTACTGCGACCGAAATTGACCGTTTCGATCTCTCTCCTTCGCTACAACCTATCTTGCCTACAGTGTCAGTCTATAAACAATAGTGTTCTTGCGGTTCGGATAGCGTTTCACACACGCCGCTGTCCCATATTCAATTCTTAAAGAGCCTCTTATAAAAGGGGCTGACCTGTCCTTAGTGAGCCAGCCCCCTCAGAGGGTGATGATGATACTCTATTTATCCGGTTTCATTTTCCGTTCTCCTTTGGGAGTTCTGGTACTATACCTGTACCATTACAGTCTGTGCATTTGCGATACATACTAAACAATTCATTTCCTGTTCCTTCGCATCGTTTACATAATGTTTTTCCTTTGTCTATGTTCTCGTTTCGAGTAAGAACATCATTTTGTTGGTGTGGCTGGTAATTTGATAAAATGAATTTCTTATCACTCATTCTGTCGCTCCTTTCTGTGCCTGTAATATGGCTTGCTTGGCTATTTTCTTGACAAATGGATCATATCCGATACCTTTTGTAAAAATTTCAGATTCATAAGTGCTTATCTTCTCCAACGCTGCCAGCAAGTCGGCTTCGAGGGGGCGTGAGTTCCAAGCGGTGATGGCTTCGGCTTCATCTTTGAAAAAACTTGTACTTACTCTATAACCACAATTTACACAACGCAGACTTTTGTAGTCTTTATTGCCATAACCTTTTTTCCAAACTGCATTTTCCCCACAGAACGGGCATTTTTTAAGTTTAGCTTCTTTTGTCTTAGCCATTAGGGTTGCTCCTTTAAATCTGGCAATGGACACCATTCTGGTATGCCTGCTGTCGGGCATTCTCGTTGACTTTCTGTATCCATCATACACCGCCAAGAACCATCGTGCAAAGCAGGACACTCATCACAGCTATCTATTTTCTCTGTGCTAATATATTCTTTACTCATCGCTTTTCTTTGTGTGCTTGTTGTTAAGTTTGTCTCTTTTTGCCTTTGTAATTGTCCTGATACGCCCTTTTAGATATTCTCTTTGTTGTTGATTCATAACTATAACTCCTATTCTAAGGTTAATAATTGACGGGACTGCCCGTTATCGACTTGCACACTTGACGAGCATACTTGCGGACGTGGGGCAGTCCCAGATAATTCGGGTTTGATAACAGGTTGATTCAGTACACTCGCCATACCTTAATTATGACACAGATTTGATAAAAGTCAAGGAAAATGGAGATTATATTTTAGAATCGCTGTTTTTGGGGCGTGAATGGGGAAAATTTATTGAGATTCTTCTTTTTTCTCCACAGACTCTTTCAGTTTTGAGAGTTCATATTGTACCGCACCTGCGTCCTTGTTGGCCTCAAACTCGTCTAAATGCCCGTCCTTGCCCATAGCCTTGAGTTCGGCTACGATCAGGTCGAGCCACGCATCAATCAGGACTGTATGCTCTTCGGCATTCATAGTTTTTTCATTATAGCCTCAAACTGTTGTTTGCTTTCGTTACGCATTATTTGCTGTTCGGTACGAAACTCACCCATGCCTTTGTCGATAGAATCTAACCTGTATTCTACTACTTTCATATCGGCGCCATGCTTTTGGGCGGGTTTACAGCCGTCTTTCTTAAGTTCGGCAACATCTGCTTTGGCCTCTTTCTTATTTGTTTCAATAGTAGTGCCGTTATTGCTGGCTTGAATTTTGACAACTGTAAATGCCGAGACACCACCCGCTAATAGAATTGCTGCTGTAATCAAAAGCCTTGTAAATGTTATTCCTTTTTTTTCACAATTTTCCTTGGCCATTATCTTTTCTTTCGTTTAACTGGGTGTCGTTTACGCTTTAGTGGTATTGGTGGTTCTGGTTCTTTTTTGGGTGGTTCCTTGCTCTGTAAAGCTGTTATTGCCGTTGCGATATTGGTCAACCGTGTGTTAATCTGGTTAATTCTCTGTTGAGATTCTTCTCTGGCAAAGAATAAGTCAGACGCCTCTTGTTTTAGTTTACTGATGTCCATGTCATTCTCCTGTCAATTTTTCTATTTCCGTTAAACGTTTTGTCCACTCATCCAATTCACGCTGATTTACCGCAATTCTTTCTTTGCAGTCTTCTGCGGTGTATGCCGAGGCTCGCGTTACGTTAGTAGAGCATATCACCTTTTTCTTGCCTGGCAATACATTTCCCTGGTTTGGTTTTAGTTTATAAGTTTCCATAATACTTCTCCTATTTGTCTTTTTCTGACCGAGTTCCAATAGTATCCTGTTCAAAATGGATACCTACTTGAGTGATAAATATATCGCCTACATATTCGGTTCCGGTGGTGGCGGGTATTCTTTTTACCCTGCACCTTATTTGTGCCTCGGTTAAATAATTCGTAAGGGTTATATCGCCTAAATCAAGATAGAAATTAGTAAGAGCGGCGGTTGGATTTGCGATAGTCAACTCTGCTGTTAATGGAGCTTCTACCCAAA
>SDBT01002704.1_pt1 | contig 31167 bp, 35 predicted proteins | sample 2277101 | NCBI WGS metagenome assembly SDBT01 (sample SAMN10404973, study PRJNA504765) | marine sediment metagenome | isolation source: marine sediment core GS10_PC15, 103 cmbsf | place: Arctic Ocean: Southern Knipovich Ridge | collected 2010 | reverse complement strand
CGCTGTGGCAAGAAGCAACCGACTTTCAACAAGTCAGGTGAAACCAAGGCGGTGTGTTGTGCGGATTGCAAAGACGAGGGCATGGTGGATATCAAGCACAAACCCTGTCGCTGTGGCAAGAAGATACCGACTTTCAACCAGCCGGGTGAACCCAAGGCAGTGTGTTGTGCCGAGTGCAAAGACGACGGCATGGTCAATGTCAAAGACAAAACCTGTCGCTGTGGCAAGAAGATACCGAGCTTCAACAAGCCAGGTGAAACCAAGGCGGTGTGTTGTGCGGATTGCAAAGATGAGGGCATGGTTAATGTCAAAGACAAAATCTGTCGCTGCGGAACACATGCCTGGTATGGTCTCCCGGGCCATCAACCCACCTATTGTGCGCAACATAAACACGAAGTGGAAGGCATGCTACCCTATCCCCGACGCCGCTGTCGAGGCACCCATATTCACAATGGCAGACGCTGCGTCTACTTTTCCACGCACGGCAGCCGGAGTGGCCACGCTGAGTATTGTGATATCCACGCACCGGCAGGCTTTGTCACACTCACAAATTACAAGTGCCAAAAATGTGGCTCGTACGACATCTTGTCAGCGAAACGGCTGTGTTGCGTATGTGACCCGGCTATGTTTAAGGCCTTTCGTCTCGCCAAACAACGCCAAGTCAAGCAATGGTTCGACCTGAGTGAAGAGCACAATGACTATACGACGTACGATACGCGTTTGCCCCATGCCCTTGCCGATTCAGATTGTGAAGGTTTCAACCGTCGGCCGGATTTTTTGTTTGATTGCAAAACGCACCTGGTCGTCGTCTCGGTGGATGAATACGAACATGACGGCTACTGCAAGCATGACGAGATCAAACGCATGGCCGACATTGCGCAGGCGTTCGGCATGCCTACTACGTTTATTCGTTACAATCCGGACGAGTTTTACCTCGTCACGCGCGACATGAACGACCCACGCTTCAATCTCAAACGCAATAAAAAGAAAGACCCCACTGACAACCAGCGCCGTAAGGTGCTCTTTGAAATGCTCTCTGTTGCAAAACAGAATCCAGGCACACTCTACGATGCGACCTTTTTGCAAGTCGTTTATCTGTTTTACTCTGGTGACCATCCTCAAAAAAATCGCACACTCAATCCCATCGTCCTCCGAGACCATATGTAACACAATAAACAACATGCGCCCATATTGCCTATTTCTTATTTTCATGAAGCGCGACGACATGACACGCGAGACGTTGTGCTCATGTCGTCGTCGCCATGTTTGGTTGATATTCTTCAATAATGTGAAAACGTGGACGCTTCTGTTTGCGCCTCAGCACCTTCGGTGCCCTAGCCCTTTGGTCGACGTTGCAACCCTGCTTCGCGGCCGCGAGGGCCAGGGTTGACCTTCGGTCGACCAAAGGGCCAGGTTGCTTCGCGACTGCTGACCACGGTGGTAGGCTTTGTGTGAGTGTCAATGGCACTTTCGTTTCTTCTTTTTTTGGTGGCGGTGGCGGTGGTGTCGGGTCGTTCCGATACGATGCGTCGAGCAGTATCGTGTCGGTGGGCACAAGGCGTCGGACTTTGGGTCTGTACCAATACGCCTGCACACGTGCCACAATTGCACGCCGTTGCTGCAGGACGTCAATGATGGCGGCGGACGTAACCGCTTCGAGTGTCCAACGAATTACTTTGGCAGACGTAATAGTCACCACACTGGCATAGGCCATGATGAGCGCGCTCAAGATGAGCAAACCGTTTCGTTTCCAGCGTATCAAATGTGCTTCGTCCCAATGGGTACAAATGTGATGCGTCAGCGGTGCGAGTTCGTTGCGATACTTGGTCAACATGTTGTATATGAGGTCGGAAAACAACACGAACACGACGCCTAACGTCACGCTAAAGAGGCTCGTCCACACCATAGAGTTGAACGTCACGAGCGAGCGTATCGTCAAGGAGAGCACAAAACGGAGGAGAAACGTGAGTGTCATCAGCACGAGCGTATGCATTTGACGTTCGACCAAGCGCGTCGCGAGTGCGAATCGCAATACACGGTCGCCCAGGTTTATAGCCTGCTGGCGTTGTTTTAGCCACCTGCGCACACGTTTCATCGCGGTGCGTCTATTCGTAACAGAGACAAAAAAACAGCGCAACAAACGCATTAGGACCTATGCTTGGGTGCATTAGTGTAATTTAGGATAAACAGGATAGAGGCGACCGTGGTACCGACGAGTGCGAGATGTTGCCAGGAGAATACACCGCCCGTGTCTTTGAGTGGCATTGTGGTATTGGTTAACCCAAAACGAGATTATTTATAATTACAGCGCACGAATCGCCTCCTTCGTGATGGTAGTGTGCGGGTCGCGCGTAATGCGATAGTAGTGATCGGCGTGCTGTGACTTGCACAGTTGCTCGACAAACTGCTGATTGTGCGTAATGACGACGAGTTGCAGGTTGCCGTCCTGGTGCAGCGCAATGATGCGGTTGAGCGTCGCGGCGAGCATGCGCACGTGTTCCGCGTCCAGGTTCGTCGTCGGTTCGTCGAGCACGAGCAGGTTGGTGCGCAGCGAGAAGGCACGCGCAAACGCAAAGCGGATCATGAGGGCGGCGAGCACTTGTTGGCCGCGCGACGCGTACGCCCGCATGTCCTTGTCCTGCTGCATTGTGGCGCCTGTCATGCGCATCATGACACGGTAATCGTAAATGTTGGTCTGGCCGCGGCGCTCTGACACGATGCGAATCGACTCAATGTCGTCGCCTTGGTACGATTGCTTCCACAGCTCGTCGAGAATGCGGTTAATCTCAGTCATGGTCTCGTGGTGGTACCGCACAATGGCGTCGGCACGTGCGCGGTGGTAGCGTATCATGTCGTCCACCACCTTCGTGTACAGATCGATGCGCTTTGTGACCTGCGCGTGCCGCACGTCCGCCTCGCGAAACTGCGGATCCTCGAGCTGTCGCGTCAAGTGTTCACACTGCTGCACAACTGTCTCGTACCGTCCCGATTGTTGGTGGTAGGTGGCGCGCAGCTGTGCGAGACGCGTCTGCGCCTGGTCGAGGGCGACGTTCGGTTCAGCGGGCTTGGTCAGTTGTGTGTAGAGCGCTTTGAAGTGCGTAGTTCGTTCGGCGACGTGACTGAGCAGCGTGGCGATCGACGGGCGCTCAACCGCTGCAAAGGCGTCAGGGTTGGCTTTGCTGACCGGTGCCACACATTGCTGCAAGTTCGTCAGCACGCGTTCGGCGTTCGCCACCTGTCGCAGTAGTTGCGCTTGCTTGGCCGCCTCCGAGAGCGCCACATCGCCGGACTGCATTTGCACACGCACAGCCTCCAAGGCGCGTTTCGCCTCCATGTAGCGTTGTGCTTCCGCATCGCACTCTTTCTGGCGCGTAGTGTACTCCGCTTCGTAGCGTGCAAGTTGATCACAGAGTTGACGTTTGTCACGCAGCTGCTCGAGTGTGGCGTGCGTCGCCTTGAGTTTCGTTTCGATCGTGGCGCGATCCTGGGCCATGTCGCCTTGCAGCGCGTTCAGCGTACGCTCGCGTTGCTCGGGTCCAAGTGGCTGCACACAAACGGGACAGGTCCCGCCGTCGGTGTTGAGCTTGTCGAGGGTGTCGCTCGCCACGACGGCACGCGCCATGCCCAAGTGTAATTGCTTAATGCGCAGCTCGGTATCGACAAGGCGTTGGTCGAGTGTCTCGCGTGTCTCCTCGCCGACTTGGCGTGCCAGGGTCGTGCTTCGTGATGCGTTCTGTGTCTGTAGTGTGTCCATTTTGCGTTTGGCGCGCCCTGCGGTTTCGACTTGTGTCTCGTGGCCATCGCGTTGCTGTTGCAACGTCCTGTTCTGTTTGGTCAGCGTCGAGACGCGCTGCTGGAGTTCTTTCAGCCACGCCTTGACGACCGCCGTGTGCGAGATGAGCCGCTTCGACGGTGCCAGCGGTTGTATTTGATCGCGGTACGGCTGCAGGAGCAAATTCAGATCACGCAAGTAGGGCTTCATGGTGGGTGCAACTTTGACGTTCAGGTTCGCTTCGTCTTGTTTAGCCGCAGCCTGCGCGACCTGCACTTCCAGTTTGCCTTTGTCGGCACGCACACTGTCCATCTTGAGTTTGGCTTCTTCAGCTTGCCCCTCCAACTCGTTGAGACGCAGCATGAAATTCTGTTTGTTCTGCACGACGTTCGCCCACTTGCTCTGCTCAAGTTCCATGTGCGTCAGGTCGCGCTCCAGTTGTTTGCGGCACTTGCTAAATTCCTCGAGCGCTTTGGTTTGCACTTCTGTCTCCAGAATTTTGTCCACGCGATCTTTGAGCAGTTGCTTGTCGAGCGGCCATTGCGCGTCGGCCTGATGCACAAAGAGCACCGAATCCAGAATGGCTGGCGATACGTTGAGGTATTGTGTGAGCGTGCTGTTAATGTCGCGTTTGGAAATCGCCTTGTCGACGCTTGGCGCACTCCCGTCGGACGGCGTGACAGTCAGATGCGCCGGGTACGACTTGCCATGCAGTGACAAGTTGGTCTCCATGGTGAGCGAGACTTTGCGCTTCACACTCACGACATTCGCGTCCACGTCGGTGAACGCAAGCGTCACACTGGCCAGCGAGGGTTTTGCCCACGGTAGTGTTTGCGTGACAGGCTGGTGAATAAACGCATGTTGACGTGCCGCCAAGCCGCCGGGACCCGGTGGCAGTGTACCTGTGGTAGCAAATCGTAGTGCCTCCACAATGCTCGTCTTGCCCACGCCGTTCGGCCCCACCAAGATGGTGAGTGGCTTCTCAAAGTGAATCGTCTGGACGGGCGTCGGTGCAAAACTACGCACGCCGCTCACACTCAGCGTTTTCAACGACACAAAGCCCTTAGTGCTACCACCATTGCTCAGCTTGACACGCTTCGCACGGCCGTCGGCGTTGGTATCGCCCGTCGGCGCCTTACGCTTGCGTGAGACACTCGTCATGGTGGCCTCCAATACGAGAACCCACGATAAGAGGTTTACGTGGTGCTTTCGCCGTGATACAGCTCGGCATTTCGGCGAAACATGAACACACCCTTACCACCGTCTTTTATGTCACTTTGTGCACCACCCATGACAGACACGTTCAAAATTCTCATCTGCACGGATGTGCATCTCGGCTACAAGGAAACGGACGCCGTGCGCGGTCGCGACACGTTCAAGTCCTTTGAGGAGATTTTGCAACGCGCCAATCAACACGATGTGGACTTTATCCTGAACGCCGGAGACCTGTTTCACGTGACGCGCCCGAGCAAAATGTCGCTCGCCCGCACCGCCGCGCTCTTCACCCAGTATTGCGTAGGCAATCGGCAACACGCCTTCACCTGTCACAGTCCGCACGACACGAACGCCCACCGCCTCAAGATGCCCATGTTCATCATTCATGGCAATCACGACGAGCCGTGCGGCTTTGGCATCAAGTCGCCGCTGCACATCTTTGCGGAGATGCGTTGCCTCAACTACATTGGCCTGCCGAATAAGCAAAACTGCATTGAACCGGTGTTGTTGCACAAAGGCGCGACCAAGTTGGCGCTCTACGCCATTGGCAACACGCGCGACGTGCGTCTCGTCGATCAATTACGCCGTCGCAAGCTCACGTTCAAGCCGCCGCCGGACAACAGTTATTTTAACATTCTCATGTTGCACCAAGATCGTCCTGCGCCCGGCCGCATGCACGTGGTGACAGACGATGCGCTGCCGCGTTTCATGCACCTTGTGATTTGGGGTCACGAACACGAACCGCTCGCACCACAACAATCGGAGACGCAGTCGTTCACCGTGTATCAGCCGGGCTCCTCCATCGCCACGTCGCTCTGTCGTAGTGAAGCGGTAGAAAAGTCGATCGGCGTGCTCAGCGTGCAGAAGCAGCAACACCGTATTCAGCGCATCCCGCTCAAGACCGTGCGCCCCGTGTTCCTCAAAGAGGTAGATATGCGTAAGAGCGGTCTCCAGCCCGACGCGTCTGTGCAATTGGTTCAAACCTACCTACGCAAACACGTGCAAGCGATCGTGACGCGGTACGAAGGCGACGCCATGTTGCCACTCGTGCGCGTCAGGGTGAATGTGACGGGTGGCTACAAGCGTCTCATCATCAAGTCGTTTGGTGCGCCGTTCGTGGGCAAGGTGGCCAATCCAGCCTCACTCCTGTCCTTTCAAGCGCACGACGGCAAGAATGCGGGCTCACACATGGAGAACGGCAACATCTCGCTCGCGGTGGAACCGCTGCACAAGCGCGAGCGTATCGAGGCACTCACAACGCAGTTCCTCGAGAAGACGCCGCTCACGCGTTTCGATGCCAAGGCGTTTCACGATCTCTTTCGTGAGCGCGTACAGGAAGAAGGAAAGACGACGCGTTTCATCAGCGACCGTATCGAAGCGCTAATCAAGACGAAGATGTGAAAATGCAATTACAAAAGCGTCAATGTTGTACATAAGTCTTCACCACACTATCGAGTCGTCCAGCTTTGCCTACAATGTGTTTTTTTTGCTGCGTTCTTCGTCGCGTAAGCGCGTTATATTTGCGTTATCCTCGTCCAGTTGTGCAAGCGCCGCGGCCAAGTCGCACTCAAGCGTTGAGACTTGTTTGACCAATCTACCTTTCAACCCGACGATTGATTTTTGCAATTTGCGCAAGGCGAGCAACGAGGCCTCAGGTTTCGACATGATGCTCGGCGCGTCAGAGACATCGTTCTCGCCTGATGCGGGATCGAGAAGCGCCGGTGCAGCAGTCACAAGAGCACGCGTTTCGATGCTCTCACTACATTCAACAACAACAACGTGAGCACAAAAACAGGAGTGCGGCACAAACAACTAAACAAGACGTACCGTTGTCCGCCAGGAGTGATGTTGTCCGTACTCGGCTCGTTGATTTCCGCGGTTGTTGAAGTTGTCGTCATCGTCGGTTGCTCTTCGTTCGGCTGACGCGGCGTGCGAGCGCTGTTGTCGAGCTGCTGTGAAGCTTTGCGCTTCTTGGTGGAGGGCGCGTTGGTCGGGAAAAATCCGACGCACGGTTGCTTCTTCTTCGATGGCGCGTCGAGTTTCGGGCGCTTCGCGTCCTTGACGAGCGATGAAGTGTACTTTGGAAGCGACCCTCTTGCCAATGCATGCTTCAAGTAGGGAATTCGCTCGGTACGCGACTTCTGTCGCACTCCAATCGCTTTGGCTAAGGCGACATACACGTGGAGGTGGGGCGCGTGCTTCATGTAGTGCCGAATTTCGAACAATTCCGGCAGCTCCTCGACGAGGCGGAACACCCTGTAGTAATCGCCCAGTGTGCCGACACTGCACAAGAGCGTCAATATAGTACTAGAAACACACGTAGATCACCATATAACTGCAAGCGTACCCCATATGATCGCGTCCTTCCGCAATCTGTTCTCGCGACACTTCGGCCAGCGCCTCAGTCTTTGTGAAGACCTGTTCGGTGACGGGATTGATCTGCGTATGGAGGAACGCCACACGGCCGCCAAGGAAGGCAATCTCACGAAGCGCCATCCAGCCAGACGTCCATCCATCCTGTTTGAGTTGCGAGATGGACGTGCTGGACTTGTGGAAGTGTGCCAGTCGTTCTTCTGGCGACACGCCTTCGAGATTGTTCATGTCCGCCAAATGGTTTGCAAACGACTTCAAAAAGGAGGTGCAGTTCGCAACGAACTTGTCACGCATTGGAAACAATGCTGTATCCTGCGCGTAATGCTTCGTCTCTGCCGATTGTGCGTTCTGCAAAGAGGAACGGGAATCAGACGCCACACATGCTGCAAAGAAACTGGACTGGCCATTGCGCGACTGGGTAGACGCCGCATGCGTTGTGCACGTCACAACAAAATCGCTGCTGACACCCGCTGTCACGCGTAACTTGCGTTGACAGCCCTGGTGAGAGCAGGGCACATCCACGAGCGTCGCCATCCTTGCGGTTGCTCACCAGCACCACAGCTCGAGAATACAAACCCCTAGTAATGATACTACCTATTCCCCACTGCAGCATGGAACATAGTGTATTGAAACGGGGCGAAAGAAATATGTAGTCACATGCTCATCTTGGCAGGCAAAAAAAAAGAATACGTGCTAAAAATAACACAACCATGTCGACGACGTGCAAACGCCTCACGACCAAACGCTATCGCGAACGCCCAAGTCCGCCGTACTCGGCCAACGTGATCGGTTGTCGTGGCAAGCGACGTAAGGGAAATGACGGTCGCATGTACGTGTCAGTGCCAAACAAGAATGACATCTATCGGTGGGTTGCAAAGCAACCCTTGGCTTCGCGGAGGGTCCCAAGACGAATCGTGCGCAAAAGAGTAAGTGGTCGAAAAGTAGCCAGCGGTGGACGCAAAGGCAAAGCGCTGGAATTGCGCCAATGGATTGCGCTTGCTGAGAAACGCGGTCTCACGCTCACGGCGGACGCTGCCCGAAAGCATCCTATCGGCACCAAATTCGACGTTACGCCACTCGAATACACCAAATTCGTCTATCACGAGTATCCGAAACGCACCATCAAAAAGGGTCGTGTCTATGCGCCTGAAACCTTTTTCAAGCCGATGCGTCATGCGCTTGAGCGCCTCTCTGACCCGAAAGTCGAGCAGGTGGAACGTATCACAGGCAAGCACAAAGAACCCACGGTCGAATTTCGTTTCTATTCGCACAACACAAAAGATAAGGCGTACGAAGGGTCGCTCTCTGTGGAAAAGGGCTACCCTTCATTGACGGGTGGTAGTGGCGATGGGTTTACCTCCTACATGGCGTGGAATAAGTTGGCAAAAATGCCACACGTATACAACGGGCCCAACTACCGCTAAAAAAACACATTGCTTTACACACGTTAGTCGTCTTGCACTTTGGTGCGCTGCGCGGTTACGGGCGGCGTATCGTTTGCCTCGCGTTTGCGTTTGTTGGTTGTCGTTTTGCCATCCTAAAGTATGAAAATTGATGAGTGAAGGCGTAAACGCAGCATCCATTACAAAATTACGCACCGTGGTCATGTAGGGAAAAACGGGAGTGCCAGCCAGTTGATCCACAGGGCTCGTCGTCATGTTCTCGCAATTTTCGAGCGGTCGGCACATATGGTGCTGGAGCGCTTTGGTTTGCACATGGCTAAGTTGCTCTTGGCCAATCTTTTTGGAAAGCGCTGTTGCGTAACTGCGCAACGACGATTCAAATGCGGTCGCAAGGTGGATCAACGAATCTGCCAGCTTCGGATTCGTGGGAGCAGTGGCCAAATAGAACAACTCCAACTGACGCAGCTGCTCAAAGGACGTCGGTACATGACAATCCACCATGACGTTGATGGCTTGTTGCAAAGAAAGTGTGGGCGCCTCTTTCGACATGGTTGCGTGGGCTGCTGTACGAGACAACCTAAAATGACCACTGCATGCATGCGTATGTCTGTGTGTATGTGTGTAGTCAAACTCCTAACGTAGTCGATTCGGATAATTTCGACCAATCACTGAACGTTCTGCATTCTTTCGCTTTTCTCACACTACGTATGGTCTTTTCTTTCGCCACCGCCTTCCGTTCTGGTCATCTTGATTTTTTCAGTTGCACTTATCTCCCTCAACCAAACACACCTCATTTTTCAAGTTGCTCGCTCGCGTTTGCTCTTCAATACCTTCATCCACAATGAGTACCCAAACCTCATCGAAGCTTACGTGCGCCCTTGCGCTCGTCTCTTCCTTATCCACTACACACACATGCCACTTACACTACCACTACCATCCATCCTCAACCCTAACGTAGTGCCAAACCGACGAAGCAACACTTTTGGCTTCGGTGTGAAACCAAACCCAACGAGCGTCGCACGATGCTGCTCCCTGAGCACGTGAAGGCGCTGATCGATGCCGGTCACACCGTCACGGTCGAGCGCTGGCCCGACCGCTGCGTGCCCGACAAGGACTACGAGGCGATCAACGGTGTCATGATGGCCGACATGGGCACGTGGCCGCTCTCGCCGAAGGAGGCCATCATCCTCGGCCTCAAGGAGCTGCCGCCGAGGCCCTACCTCCTCGACCACCACCACCTCTACTTTGCGCACTGCTACAAGGATCAGGATGGCTGGCAGGAGACGTCGCTGCGCTTTGCGGCAGGCGAAGGCACGCTGTGGGACCTCGAGTTTCTGCGCGATGCGAACAACAAGCGGGCGGCCGCGTTCGGTGTCGCTGCGGGCTACGTCGGCGCGGCGCTCGGCTACTTGGCGTGGGCCTGTCAGCGCATGGACATCCCTCTCGTCGCCAAGCCGGCGCGCACCTTCAAGGAGCTGGCCAAACGCGTGCACGACACCGTGTGGTTTGCGGTGAACGGTGACGTCGACAAGTTGCCGCACATGGCGGTCATTGCGCCGCGCGGGCGCTGTGGTCGTGGCGCCATCCAATGTGCCTTGGACGCGGGCCTGCCTGATGAGACCATCAGCAAGTGGGATCGCAAAGAGATTGGTACGTGCTCGCATCGTCCTCGCCGCTTGCTTTGTGTTGTTGTCTTACCCATGTCCCTCTCCACTACTACACATTAGGCACGGGCGGTCCGTTTGAGGATCTCGTCACCAAGGTGGACATTCTCTGCAATTGCATCTACCTCACCGACGCCATCAAGACGCCGTTCGTCACGAAGGCGATGTTCGAGCGCACTGACCGCCGCCTCACTGTCATTAGCGACGTCAGTTGCGACCCGGATGGCGCCAACAACCCGGTGCCAGTCTATACACACTCAACGTCGTTCGACGTGCCGGTGCATCGCGTCTACGCGGGCGACACCAAGCGCAACCTCAAGCCGGTCGACGTCAGCTCCATCGACCACCTGCCGTCCATGGTGCCGTACGAGGCGAGCCAGGAGTTTGCCGCCAAGGTGCTGCCCATCTTGCTCAAGTTTCCCGACACGGTCAACGAGATCAACCTGCGTGTCTGCGCGAGCCACTACACGGCCAACATGGTGCGTGGTTACTTTTCGAGTATCCGTTCAAAATTTGCTTTGGCCTTTGTTGCACCCGGCCCACACGGGCGATATTCCACATGTGTTTCTATGCATTTCACATGGGCGACGAGCTGGTTGAGGGTTTGCTGAATTTTTGTGACCGTTTTCAAAAGCGTTTCCATGTCTTGGTTTTTGCGTGTTTGTGACGCCCTTTTCACTTTACACTTCTCGCAATAATACGGGCGCGTTGTGGCGTCCAACTCGTCGTCTTGTAAGCTTATGAAATTCAACTTTTTACATTGCGAACACGGCACACAAAACGTCGTCATACTTTCTGACCGGGCGTACCACACAATAATGCATGGGTTAGGTGTGCATTTCGCCAAAGTTAACGTATCCTTCTATCTCCCCTCTCCTCCCCAGGCCAAGCTGGCGCGCACCCACACGCTCGACACGGCCCAGCAGCAAGTCTACCAGAGCGTCGACAAGCTCGCCGTGCTGGATCCGAGCACGTACTACCCGCACAAGTTCTACGTGACGCACACGCCTGCGCAGCTGCACACTGAGTTTGATCACCTCACCAAGAACCAACGCGAGCAGAACGCGACGGTGTCTACGGCGGGCCGCGTGTTCCGTCTGAACCGCGTCGGTGCGCGCCTCTACTTTGTCGCCATCGAGTGGGGCGGCACCACCGTGCAGTTCATGTGGGAGAACAAGAGCGGGCGCATCGACACGCCCGAGACGTGGTGGTTCGGTCGTCTCCGTCGCGGCGACATTGTGGGTGCGCGCGGCTACCCGCTCCGTACCAACCCGCGTGGCGACAAACCGGGCGAGCTCTCCGTGTACGTGCAGCGTTTTCAGTTGCTCGCGCCATGCGTCCGCACCCTGCCACATCCCAAGGCACCGCTTGCACTCGAGACGTGCTATCGTCAGCGCTACCTGCAATTGCTGCGCGATCCGAACGCCCGCAAGCCCTTCATGGCGCGCAGCACCATGATCGCCGCGCTGCGCAACTTCTTCACCAACAAGGGCTTCATGGAGGTGGAGACGCCGCTGCTCAACCCGATCGCGGGCGGCGCCAACGCCAAGCCGTTCAAGACCTTCCACAATGCGCTCGGCACCACCTTTTTCATGCGCATCGCACCCGAGCTCTACCTGAAGATGCTCATCGTCGCCGGCTTTCCGAAGGCACGTTTCTTGGTTTCCTTTTACTACTCTGTGGACTTTTGTAATCACATCACTACTCTCCTACTACCTTCACAACTCTCGCCTAGGTTTTTGAGATTGGCAAGAATCTCCGCAACGAGGGCATGGACGGCACGCACAACCCGGAGTACACGGCGTGCGAGTTCTACTGGGCGTTCGCCGACTACAACGACCTCGTCGCCATCACCGAGCAGCTGCTGCCCGTGCTCGTGCGCGCCGTCACCGGAGGCGCTCTCAAGGTCAAGCTGCGCGGCAAGCTCATCGACTTTACGCCACCGTACAGGCGCATTCCCGTGCTCGCCGGACTGAAGGAGGCCGGTGTCAAGATGCCGCACAATCTCAACAACGAGGCCGGCCGCAAGCAACTCGACGCCGAGTGCACACGTCTGCACACCGACTGCTCGGCACCGCGCACGACGGCGCGCCTGCTTGACGCGCTCATCTCGACGTTCCTCGAGCCGCAGTGCCTCAACCCGACGTTCATCACCGACCACCCGCAGATCATGTCGCCGCTCGCCAAGTGGCACCGCAACAACCCGCAAGTCACCGAACGCTTCGAAATGTACGTTTACGTGATACTTTTCGCGCGCATCTCTTGAAAAATGTCCCCAATCTCGTCGTCGAGTTGTTGTGATGTGATGCGAAAGTAGATGTGTTTGAATGCGTTGTTACCGCGTAAGCGCGACGCGTAGTGTTGTTGCCATTGTTCGTTCGATGTTGCGGGACATGTGTGATGTTTTGAGCCACAATTGCATCCTACGACCTCCTGCACGGTGTAAGAGGCATCTTGTTGTGACGGGGCATTCTTGTCATCGTCTTTGTGCAGCTTGGCAATCCAGTGTGCCGCTTCTGTGGGTGTGAGTTGGCGACAGGTCATGCTAACGTTGCTTATGTTGTTGTTTTATTTTTTTTTCTACCAGGTTCGTCGACGGCAAGGAGATTATGAACGCCTACACCGAGTTGAACGACCCTCGCAAGCAGCGTGCGCTCTTTGCGATGCAGGAGAAGGACGCGAAGGAGGGCGACGACGAGGCGCAAATCACGGACGAGAACTTTTGCCGGGCACTCGAGTACGGCCTCGCGCCTACCGCCGGCTGGGGCCTCGGCATCGACCGCCTCATCATGTTCCTGACCGACAGCGACTCGATCAAGGACGTCATCCTCTTCCCCACTGTGCGCCCGCTGCCACCGACGACGACGCGCCGTATCAACATGGCCATCTTTGGCAGCGGCCAGTGCACGCCGGTGCTCCTCGCCGAGCTCACGCGCAACCCGGAGCACCACGTCACCATCTTTACCGATCAAGAGCAGCAAGCGCAGCAGCTCGTCAAGCGCGTCGTGCGTCAGGAGCGCCAGGACAATGTGCAGATCGTTGCTGCCGTCGTCTCTGAGCAGCTCGTCGACAACGAGGACATCGTGAAGCGCCTCGCCGCCTGCCAACTCGTCATCAGCATGCTGCCGCCCTTCCTGCACCCTCACATTGCGCGTGCCTGCATCAAGGCACGTGTGCACCTCCTCACGCCGAGCTACGTCTCGTCGGCGATGCAAGCGCTCGACAAGGACGCCAAAGCAGCCGGTACGTTTCGTCACCTGTCTTGACTTTGGACTGTGTTGCTTCTGATGGGCTTTGTCTGGCTTTGTTTTAGGCGTGATGCTCCTGAACGAGCTCGGTCTCGACCCGGGTCTCGACCACCTCCTCGCCATCGAGCTGCTGCGTCGCATTCGCACCGAGACAAAAGGCGAAGCGACCATCGTCGCCGTGGAGAGCAGCTGCGGCGCGTTGCCCCGTCTCGACTCTGCCCTCACGTCGCCGTTCCTCTACAAGTTCTCGTGGAGCTCGGCGGGCGTGCTGCGCGCCGTCCTGCGCTCGGCCTCCATCGTCGAGGACGGCACCGTGCACACCGTCGACTCGCCGTACGACCACGCCTACCCGGTCAACGTCTGTGGCCTCGCGCTGCAGTCCGTCGCCAATGAGGACAGCAGCAAATACATCACTACCTACTTGGGCGGCAACACCAAGGGCAGCATTCGTCGCAACACCCTGCGTCTCGACGGCAGCATTCCGGCGTTCCTGGCGCTGCGCGACGCCGGCTTCCTGGAGAACAGCACGAAGCTCCTCATCACTGCACTCTCACCACTTGCACTCACCAAGCACTGTCTCTCACAGAGCGCGACGAAGCTCCTGCCCACGCTCAGCGCGCTGCTGGAGTCGAGCGGCTTCTTTGCGACGACGCCTGTCATCGACGCGACAGGACTGACGGCGCTCGACGCGACGGCGCGCTTCCTCGGCACGCGCTACGGCATGACGAAGGAGGATCGCGACATGACCGTCATGCACATCAAGGTCAAATACTACATGCAGCACGCTGCCAGCACCGACACGCCGCAGACACGCACCGTCTCGCTCGTCGAATTTGGTGATCATCGCAACACCAGCGTGGCGCGTCTCGTCGGCCAGTGCGTCGCGGCGGCGGCGGTGAGCTTCCTCGACGGCACGCTCAACGGTACCCTCTACGCGGGTGTGCAGCGTCCGCTCGACAGCACGATGGCGGCGGCCATCCTCAAGGCGATGCGTCCGGCGCGCAACCTGCGCTCGATGGTGTTCAAGTAGTAAGCGTTGTTGTTTGTTTTGCCCTTGTGTTGGGCACCTTCCTTGTTTTAATAGGATTTGTTGTACTTTTAAATCTATGCGTTCGTTAAAGAGACTGCGCTTCACCATGAACGTTACACAACTTATGAAGTGGATTGGTCCGCATCGGCGTGTTCATCTTACAAAAACGAAATATACAAGTGCACGCACTACCGCACAATCCAAAACACCGTCTTTCAAACCGCAGGGGTTATGGTATGCATGCGGTAACGCTTGGTTCAAATATTTACGCGAAGAAGGCATGAGTGTCAGAGAACAATGTTGCTATATTTATGAGTTAACACCTACTGATTTTACCACCTCACTCACACAGGCGAATCGTGATAAAATTTTGCGTATTCACACGTTACCACACTTGCAACAATTCACAAAACAATACGGCGTGCGTGGCTATGCAAACATGACGCGTATTGATTGGCACAAGGTGGCCGCACGTTATGGCGGCGTAGAATTTTGTCCGTACTTCAAAAAACAACTCAAGAATAACGATTTGATCACAACCTACGCGTGGTATAGTATATTCGATGTGCCCAGTGGTGCTGTATGGCAAGCGAACATCATACGGCGTGCAATAAGACTCGTCGCGCTCAAAACCAAATCGGGTCGTTGGCAACGCGTCAGCAGTAAACAAACGACGGGGATGTCGTCTTCTGTACAAACTTTGCAACGATACACGGTACCCGAGCTCAAAGCGTTGGCGCGCAAGCGTAAGCACGTGGGCTATAGTTGTCTGCGTAAGGCCGAACTCGTACGTTTATTGTCACGCCCACCCAAGAAACGCACCACTACGACACGTCCCCGCCGCCGTCGCGTAACGTAAGGCATCGATGGTGATCAAGTTATTGTTTGTTGTCACTGAAAAAATGTGCGCGTTGCATAATGGTGGCCTTCAGACGTGCACTGATTCTCGTACATCCACACGGTCGTTATATTCGTAACGGACTTACACTTTTTCATACCTGTACAGCTCTCATTCGTCCATTTAGTTTGTACACGTCACTCTTCCTGTAATGCCGCCCAAAGTACTTGATGTACGTGTGATGATTATTTATTTGTCTTGCAGGAACGTGGTTTGTTTGCACTTGTCGCAATACCATTCGCTGGCATAGCCGCCGCAGGGTCCTGTCACCATGCCAAATTTGCTCTCGGAAAAGTAATAGACCGGTTGCTTATATACTATCGCAGTGTCAATTTCGTACTCCTCGTCAAACTCCTCATCATTTTCCACAGAGAACGCCCCGTCTTTCTCGGTCGTGACGTTCTCTGTATTGGGATGGCGCAGCAATCGCATGAAGCCTACGCTATCACCGTCGCGCATCTGGGCGAGCGGATAACACGTTTGACAAACACAAAAGACGAGCAGACAGCGTGGGCATTCGAACGAGAGCATGTCTTCTTCCAAGTCAATAAAAGTGCCGAATGTACTCTTATGCTTGCACAGTGGACAGCGCACGAACGTGATGCATGCGCACGTCTGGTCCGACACAGTGGCGCTATCGCTATCGAGCATGCAACATGTGGCTTCACACGAGTCAAACCGACTCACACGCTTGTGCCCGTAGTGAAACTGCAAACGCTGCGCGTGGTCGATGAGGTGCACGTCACTGCATAAAGCCGATGAGGATGGGTTGGCCATAGATGCGTGCGTGATGCCGTTATCTCTGAGGAAAAGAGAAACTCCCAACGCTCAGTTGAACGCAGTAAATTGTGTCAACGGCGAATGCGCGCTACCACGGGGTTGAGCCGAAACATGTTGTGTTGCTCGTCATGGTATGTTTTCGAGGAGTCTAGTTAGATAATTGACCTGTGTATTGCAAGTCGAACACGTTGGATAAAGCCTGCTTGAGCGTATCAGCAACAGCATCGAAACTCGTCGGAGTCTTGTTGATAAAGAGTACGACTGGCGAGGAAACCACAAAGTCTTTGACTTCAGTAACTTTGACTTCAGTAATGCGTACTGAATCAGACAATACCTCAAGGAACAACAGATTCTTGTTCTTATCACTTCGCCATTTGAACATCGCAGTTCCGCCTTCCAGTTCAATAATGTTGTGCGCGAGCTGTAGGCGTGCCTTCAAGAACGCTTGAACCAACTGTTCGGTATTACGAACAACTGATTTGGGGACGTCATAAAGTTTGTTCTTCTGTTGGCGAAGCCATTGAAGCTTCGTGAGATACGGTCCGTAATCGAGTTTGGACATCGTAACAATTACCAAGGGTACCAGGATGGTACAACAAAAACACAAACCCCCAAGCGACGAATGGACAGAGAATGAACCGATTATATTGATACCCGCGCGGGCCCCAAGTGCTGATACGACCGCAAGACGTTCGCTTCCTAGACGCCTAAAAAAAACGCATCAACACGTTAATCATGTATCACACGCACGCGAAACTTGCCATCTTGGGACGCGCGATGGTTGTCCTGTTGGACGATTGCGAACCCACACTCGAGACGCAAGTCAAACAGCCGCACATGACGGTACTCTTTCGCAAAGCGGGGTATACAGAGGACGAGCTCAAAACATTCCAAGCTTATCGCAATGCCCATTATCCCGAGCAGCTCACGTTCACACTGGGACCGTATGTGAAGGGCTTTGACAACTCTGATGGCATCTACGGTGAATTGCGTAGTATGTGTGTATTGTTGCGTGCCGTCTTTGTAACGTGGTGTGAGGATATGCGACCGCCGCACGTCATGTTGCGTTCGCGTCGTCGTCCAGATCGAAAATCATCACACGCGCATCCACATTGAGGAACGTCGTGCCGCCAATCTGTTGTATCGGTTCGCGGTGATGGCAGTGACCAAAGATGTGGATGCGCGGGGTGTACCGTTTGACCATGTCGAAGAGTTTGTCTTTGCCAATCGCACCCGGTAACGCAGGCGTCTCGTGGGTGACCAAGATAGCCGGTCGCGTACGCAGCAGGCGCTCGAGGCGATCGTAAAAGTCCTCGGCTGTTTTTTTATACGGATGCTGCTTGTTGGAAATCGTGCCTTGCACACCCCCGAGCTTGCCCAACGTAGTGTTAATAGCGTCCACACCGTCGGGCAGCAGACATGGCTGGTGATGCCCATTTCGGAGACGCTGTAAGGCAGGTGAAGGCAGATCGTGATTGCCCTGTACAATATAGAGTGCTTTGGCGCGGTCGCGCAAAAAGGCATATGTGGGTGTTGGGTCGCCATCACTCCCGTAGACGTTGTCACCCGCCATATCGCCTGCGGTGATGACGCTATACTGGCTCAGGTCAAGCGTGTCGGCCAGCCGTTCAACAACGGCTTGCGTATGCGAATGGAGATCGCTTATTAGGATGGTAGGTTGTGCAAAGAGGTTTGATTTGAACCAGAAGACCGTTTTGATATCGGTGGCATGGCGCGTAGTACCCCGTCGAGTGCGCGTCGGTGGGTAATACCAGTTTTCTTGTTTGTAGGGCTTCATGCTGCTGTAAGTGCATACTCTTTTGTCGCAAGGCTAAACGCAAAAAATATACACATTGAAAGTAAGCGGGTCGCAATGAGTCAGTCGCTCGTACGTATACCCGATGTGCTCACTACACAGGTGGCTTTGCAATTTACAGCACTGGATGAGTTGCCACCGTGGTTGAAAGAAAGCGTCGCCAACCTGATGGTGGAATCCTTACGTGAACCCGAATGGCAATTCTTGCCCGAGGACATGAACGAGGATATCCAAACCGCGCTACTGAAGGCGTACGTGCTGAAAGAGCCTACAACGCGGTTGCGCGCAGGGCCGCGTGTGACGACGCGGTTGCGCACGGGTCGCCGCATTGAGCCACTACCTGTTCAACCACTGCGACCGGGTGTCGCCGTGTACACGGGCTTGTGGGATGTCGTGTTGAATCCACTGACCAAAGAGATTGGCACCTATGCGCTCAAGAAGGGTACGTTTGTGGCGATTTCTAAACTCGAAACGCCGATCAAACTGTTGTTGCAAAAATACACTGTCACCGAAGAGTTCTTTAAACAAGAAGCCTCGAAAACGAAGAAAACAGTACGCACCGTATTGGCGATTGTACTGCGTGTCGCGTTGTATACGCTCATGATGGTGGCGTTGAATAGTATGCAAGAAACAACGAAACGTGCCATCGACAAAGTTATTGCATTGAACCAAGAACTCAAAGACAACCTCGATGCCGTCGTGCAAGCCGGTGCAGTGAAAGAAATTGTCAAGGAAGGCGTTTGGAGTCGATTGGGGAGTGCAGTGAAATCGGGTCTTCAAAAAACGGCCCAAGCAGGCAGTTGGGTGTACCAGAAGGTCGTGCAAACCAAAGTCGAGTTGCCTGAAACGACAAAACAGATAGAAGCCTATGGCAATGACCTCATGCAACGCGCACAAGCCTTGGCGAGTGAAAAAATCAAAGATTTGCCCTCGTTCATGCAACACGTCATGGCGTTAGGAAAGCGCATGCAAGACGCTGCCATGTACCAAAAGTTCATTGCGTGGGCACCGGTCAAATTACGCCAGGCGTTCTTCAAGCAGGTGATACAGGCGAATGAACGTGTGCGCGACGAGTTGATCGATGTGCAAATACTCATGAAAGCACACCAATACAAACTTATCGCGACCGACACTGTGGCACACGTGAAAAACGTAATACACACGATTGCGACACGCACGGGTATCGGCAAGAAACTCACCCACGTTGTGGGGGCGCCTGTGCGTGTACTCAAGCGCGGCGCACAAACTGGCAAAGCCATGCTAATGCGAGTGTTTGGCAAAACGCCAACAGAAGAAGAAGAGGAAGATGAATTTGATCTGGAGGATGAGGATGTGGAGGCGAGTTTGGCGACGACACGGAAAGAAGTGGAACACGACTTGCAGAAGAGTTCCAAACTCAAACAAGGCGCCATCTGGTTAGTACGTACTGCGTTTGAAGCGACCGCCATTATGGGTCTACAAACGTACGTGATGGGCGACACTACCACGGCGACCATCCTGGCGAATATGTTGGGACCCGCGCTCGTGCGGAAAGCGTGGCGTCTCGGCGCTCGGGGTATTGCTAAATTACGTGGTCGCGAATCGACCAGCACAATCCATTACAGTCGGCCAAAGCCGCCAAAAAGAAAGAACGTGAACTGGTGGTTCGTTGGTGGGATCGGTGGAGTTCTCGCCACGCTGCTGTGGCTCAACAGCAACGACACATAATTGGTGCGCGTTCACCTAGCGCGATTTTTTTTAACGCGTCAAAACAACCTGCTGCTCTTCATGGCCACGCCTCAATTTCCATTGTACGTTGTGTTGCTACATGGCGATTCTCTGTTTGGCGTATTTCCAGATGCGTATACTACCGTCAAAAAAGTACGAGCGGGCATTGAACGTTTTAAAGGTGAAACGCCTTGGACACGAACGATTCAATGGGAACCTTTAACTCAAGATAATGCTGAGGTAGTCCTTCGCCGAGAACGTTACGGAGATGAATGGGGTGATTTTATCGTGTCAAAAGTAGATACGTTTGGAGATTACGTTGATTGGGGTAAGACAGTGTAATCAGCACGACAATGTATTACGCTGAAACATACGTTTCCTCAAGCGACCAAACCAACACAAAATGCCACTCAGTCGTCTTCGTCAGAGTCGTCCGAACTGTCCGAACTGTCTGAGTCATCGTCGTCCGAGTCGTCCGAACTGTCCGAATCATCGTCGTCCGAGTCGTCCGAACTGTCCGAACTGTCCGAGTCAGAAGCGTCCGAATCATCGTCGTCCGAGTCGTCCGAACTGTCCGAGTCAGAAGCGTCCGAATCATCGTTGTCAGAGTCGGCCGAGTTATCGTTGTCAGAGTCGGCCGAGTTATCGTCGTAGGGATCAATCAGTTTAGCGGATGTGGATGCGTACCACACACAACAGAACGGTAGCAGATCGTGTTGCGTTGTACCTGTTTTCAACACGAGTGGAATGGTACCAATAGGTTGCCAGTCCGTGTTGCCTTGCATGCGATATGTAAACACCAACGTATGGAGTGTTTTGTTCCAGACGCACTGTAGTTCCACGGGGTTCCTATCCTCACTGTAAAGGTCGTGTAATTTGACGTCCGTTCGGGCGACCATTTCATCATGCGCCCAAAGCTGTCCTTCTGTGCCATAAAATGCAAAAACGTTGCCCTTACGCACCAAGCTACCATGATTACCTATCCTTGATCGCGGCGCCAATCCGACAATCATGTCCTCAGAACGTTCGACACGTATCCGCAAGCACCAAGATTCAACGTTCATGTTCGAATCATTAGCAATCGCGATAGAACACCAGACGTCGTCGTCGTCAGGTGATAGCCGTGTGCGTTCCTCATACAACGTGAGTGCGTCCGGGATGTTCTCGCCAACAAATGTGGTGAGAAAGGCGGTATGTGTCTCGAACACGGGCTTGATAGTATGTTTTTTCACATAGCCTGCAAACCGAACCATCTCAACATTGACCGCAGCGACGAGCTTGTCTACATCAGAACGTTGAACGTATCGCTGCTTCATGTCGGTCTCGATCGCACCAACGTAGGTTTGTATGAGTTCCAGATTGGTTAAACAGGCACCCAGTGCTTGGGCTGCCATAGGATGTTGCAAAAAGCCCTCGTATTTTTGAGCAATGGCACACATGCGCGCGTTCAGCGTTTTTACCCGATTCATATTGTGACATTTCAGCTTTTCAACAGTATCCATTTTATCATTGAACAGGTCAGGTACTGGAAGCAGTGGTTGTGTTTTGTTCATCGCCTCACAAATTGCATGGGCTTTCTGAGTCGACACGCCGTCGATAATATCCTCCGTTTTGAACGTAAATTCGAACGTGGAAATATTAAATAAAAAATGAAACGGTGCGTTCGTATTGAGCGCGCCAGCCTCTAGAGGTTTTTGAATGCGCGTCAAGATTTCGCAATTGGTTTGATGTAATGCGAGAATTTTACTCAACTGGAGCCGAAGCACAGCGGGAGAGTTCTTGGACGCCATACTATAACTTGCCACACCATTGCCTATGACATATTTCTTAACGTTTCGACGAAATGCATTGTAGTCAACACGGCACTGTAGTACGCTGAAACAATTTTTTCATATCCATGTAACGTATTTGACTGTGATTCTGTGCCAAACTACGTGGTCGCGAATCGATCAGCACAAGCCATTACAACATTGCGTTCCGTTCGCTCACCCTTTTTTTGAAATGTGATGTTACTTGAGCCACACGATGAGTGTCACCTTTCCCATTTACGTCCTCACGTTTGCCGAAGACGACAAAGTGCGTCTGTCAGGTTGTTATCGAAGCATAGAAGATGTGATTTTTGGTATCCGCGCACTTATTGCTGCCAATACGGATGGCCAATGTGTGTATGAAAACGAGGTTGTGACGGCAGACAGTGCCCAGCTCATATGGGAACATTACTACAGCAAACATTACACGTTGCTCAAGATTGAGGGGTTCAGTCAAAAGTAAACTAAACACCGGACATTTATTTGTTGCCCTGCTGCATACATATATAAGCCACAATACCGATCGCAGCCGTACCGAGAAGCACGTTCGTCCAACACACACCTCCGGTACTCGCGCGTTGTGCGAGCGGTTTGAACGGCGCCGGTGCGCTCGGAATGTGTGCTACCTCGTGGCCAAAGCGCACGTCATGCGGATCGAGAATCGCATCAAAGGTCGTATCGTAGAGCACCCCAAAGTTTTTGCCTACACGCTCCATGTCAAAAGAGTTCTACTAGAAGTGTACATTTTTTTCGAAAAGCACACCTAGGTGCCTCAAGTTTGGTGATAAAGCATGGCGAGTTGGTTTCACCGTTGGCGCCATCGTTGGCACCTGTGGTCCGGCCAATTGGGTTGGTGTTTTGCCAACGATCCGGAGGATGGGCGAAACGTCATGTTCGTGTCGGGTCTGAGGTGCCCGACGTGTAGGTATGTGAATCCGCACGTCATTTTTAGTATCAAACGCCTGGAACCGAACGAGTCGCGCTATGGTCACTTTTGGACGACGGTAGAGGCAAAGCGTCAAGCGATACGTGAGCAACCGTCCACACCTAAACAACCTTGATTGGCAATAATATTACTCTCTCTCTCTCTCTCTGGCGAAAAAGCAAAACGCGAGGTCGTAAGCGAAACAAACAACGAATTCGACACGGCGCATGTACCATGGACAACGTCACCAAAACAGCCGCGCCGGCAATGCTACGAGATCCAATGCCCTGGATCCTAGGTGCATGTTTCATAGGCATTATCATTGTAGTAGTCATTACTACATTCGTGGTGTACGCTTGCAGGAACCCACAAACAAACACCCTCGAACTTCCTACAGGCGGCGTATCTGCGAGTGAACCCAACGACGATACTATACGCATGGCCATCCCTGTCAGTGAAGACGGCGATGCGACTTCATAAGGCACCCTCTTTAGAGGTGTTGTACATAGAGCAGTTCTTTTGTCATGGCGTAGGTGCCATTCTCCTGCAACTCTTTTTTGTAGTGGTGGTCAAACAGCGTGTCGCATGCGTGTTTGATCGTCTCTTTACGCGTACATATGTGATCGAGCATAATTCGGGCAAGGATGACGCGTCCGACGGTCGATTCGTCTTGGAGTTTTACCATGGTGTTGTTGATATAAAAAAAAAGGGCACCCAGTTGCAACCTTATCTCGTAGCTTAATAACGCCACAAAAATTTCACACGTGTCGAGCGCGTGACATAAGACGTGAGCATTGTATACTGCATAGGTCCTATCACACATGAGCTTGTATTGCTTCGCAAGGAGACTAATCAGTGCATCCGTACTATTCACCGAGCGTAATGGACTGTACTTGATCACGTCACGCTTGTATGCCCGAACGTGCTTGGAGCACCAGACTGGCAACAGACGGCGATACAGCGAGCAAAGGCTGTGTGCCACGTCTTTATTGCAAAACAAGCGGAACAGATGCGGACGCACGAACATGGTACAAGCGTATGCTAGCGCTTCGCCCAGAAATGGCTGTGATTCGACGCAAAACGCAAGGTACTCCCACTGGGATTGGGTCCCGTATACACGTAGTGGAGGGTGTGGCCAGCGTACACGTGCGTAATCGTACAACTCAAAAGCTCAGAGAGCAACAGCAAGAAGGGATCACATCCGCCACACCAATGCCCTTGACCAATGCGTGCCGCCTTGTAGGCGCGAATCCACGTGAGATTCTCACGTTGCATTTTGTCGCTCAGCACCTGTCCACACCACCGCACATGGGGTGTCGTGCGCGCACGTTGGGTTAGGGCGCGTACCAGCGCTTGGACGTTGCGAGTGCGCGGTGGCAACCCGAGCGTCCTGTAATGGGATGGCTGGAGGGCGTGCAGGATGCCACTCCAAAAACAGGTCATCTCTGTTAAGACGGTACAATTTTATCCTGTTCAGTTCACATGAATCTTGTGCACCCAAGGCTAAGCTTATTTTTTGTTTATATTTGTGTATGCCTTTGACAACATCATGACAAGCTTGAAAGACTTTTACAACGTGAATCCTTATGAGCCTCTCGATTGGACCCAATGGTATATCCCATTGAATGCTGATCAAAAGGATACGCTAACGTTATTGCGTCGTGCCGTCAAAACCAAGTTTGAAGCAAACAGCATTCACATGCATTTTGTGGCATTACCCTTTGATGAAGAGCAAGGCGGCGTCTATTGGGTGGATTTGCCCTGGGATGTCGTGCAAGAGCGGTATGAGATACGTAAAATAAAAAACTATCTCAACATTCCTTTTGTGATTGTCGTGCTCAAATTGACAACGAGTGGCCATCTCAATATAGACAAAGGTTTAACCATACAACACAACCTGCCTGGCAAAACCAACAAAAAAACAGTTCAAAAAATCATGAAACATGCTTTTGGCAACAGGTTTCAATGGGATGGATCCGACGAGCAGGTCTTGTGGTTAAAATTGTAATACCGTAAAGAGCATTCGGCGCCAGTGAAACACGTCATCTCTGCTGTTAAGACGCTACAATTTTATCCTCTTCGAGATGCCACACGTGATCAAAGTAGTCCAACAAATCCAAGTCGTCCAAGACGGCATCATCTGCCAGCGTCACCATAACGATGAGGTGTCGCGCTTTGCTGTTATTCGTGAGCATGGTTTTGAGCAGTTGGTAGAGGTTGTTCGAAATGTAGCGCAGGAACGGATTGTAGCCGAGGATTATTTCCACATTGTCCATCAGCAACACGGCACGGTCGCACTTTAGACAATCTTCGTAGAGCTCGCGTATGCGCTGTATTTTGGCCTGTTCCGACAAACCGAGCACGTCGTAGTCGGACGTGTAGCGCACGCAATCGTACCCGTGTTCGCTCAGTTTCTGACTCATGACTTTGACGAGCGTCGTTTTGCCAGTGCCTGATTTGCCTGTGACGACGACGCGCGTGAGTTTGCGCGTCTGTTGTTGCACGAGCGTATCGACGAGTGAGGGTGTCGTTTGGGCGAGGTGTGGCCACAGCGTCGCGGGCAACTTAAAGTGTTTTTTGCCAAAGCGTGGCACGGTCGCGTCGATGGCACGTAATAAATGGGCTTGCGTCACACGGATCGGCGCGTCGCTCTTGATGATTTTAGTGTCCTGAATGCGCACCAGGCTCGCGGTGGCGTACGACACGGCGTTGCGAACGACGCTGGCAATCTCTGCGCCTGTAAAATTTGACATGTGCGTCACCAGTGTTGCTTTATCGAGGGTGTCGAGCGACTTGTTCGCCTCGAGACTACGCAGGTGAATATCGAGAATCTCGGCACGATCGCGTTTCGCCGGAAGCCCGATTTCAATATGCACTTCGAATCGGCCAGGTCGTAGCAACGCATCGTCGAGCAAATCTAAACGATTCGTGAGCGCAATGACGATAATATTGTTCAGTTTGTCTTTGCCGTCCATCTTGGTGAGGATCTGGTTGACGACGCCATCGTAGAGTTGGCTGTTCGAGGAGGTGCCGCGGGTACGGGCGAGCGAGTCAAACTCGTCAAAAATGAGAATGTGAATGGGACTCTTGTCGCCGTGTTGCCTATAGTCGCGCTCCGCATCGGCAAACAGGCGGCGCACGTTCGCTTCCGACTCACCCACATACTTGTTCAGCAGTTCTGGGCCGTTCACTACTTTAGGTTCTACACGCGTGATGAGTTTGGCGAGCTCACGTGCAATGAGCGTTTTGCCGCAGCCAGGCGGTCCGTGCAACAGGATGCCCTTTACATGATCCATGCCCGTTTTCTGGGTGTACGCGGCACCAAAGACACGCGAGACGAAGGCGCGTCGAAAGATCTGGTTGCATTCCTCGTGGAGTCCGCCCACATTGGAGAGATCCCATGTGTCGAGCACCTCTTCCACGTAGTTCTCCTCTGTGAGCTGCATGATGCCTGTCGTAGACACGGTGACGCGTGTTTGTGCCGAGACGAGGCCGGCTTTATCGACTTGTAAGCGCACGGGTGCCCGTTTGCCTGGCAAGTAGTATTGGAGTGACGGACAAACGTACTTGTTAAGCAAGTGTATCTTGATGAGCCTGTCCTCAACGCGCTGCTCGTGTAGAACGCGCACCGTCAGCGTGTCTAACGTGGGCAATGTACTTTTGTTCACGGGCTTGACGTTGACAGTAGAGTAAAATGGTATAGCCAAGTACTTGCGTACCGTATACGGTAATAAAATGCGATCTTTCTCCACGTTGGCATCCTGTATTGTATTGTAAATGACGCTCTTGTTTTCGAACGAGACTTCAATACAGGAAGACGTACAATGGCGTAGAAACGCACAGTTGTGCACAGTCTGTTGCGTATCGCGGTGGCGATAGGCTTTGTAGTTCTTCATCTTGACATGACGTATTGTACACTAGTATTGACATTACGCTTTAGACGAAAGCGATGTCCCCTTTCGTCTAAAGCGTAATCACATGACATGGGTTATGTGCATAGTGAGCACAATGTTGCGGCGCGTACGTGCCGTGCGTCGTATCGTACGCTCGTACAGCACCTCGGTTATGGAACGTTGCAAAAAAGATGCCATGTGGGTAGGTAGGGCTGTTGTTCAACAGCGTAGTCGGCGTGCACAACGCCTGTTGGCTGCCAAATGTATGGCCGCATTACCGCCGACTCGATGTAAGGCGTATCGCGCGACGTTGCACACTTTCGGTCGCGAGATGTGTACAGCACGTCATATGTACGCCTTCAAGCAAAGTTTGAAACCACCTCTACTGACAGCAGCTGCCAGTGCCGCGTTCAATGTCGTACAAAGCGTGCCGATAGATTGGATGGGTCTCCTTGGGGTATGTGGCGGCTTTGTTTGGCCGGTGTCCGTAGTGTTCTTTTTCTGTCAGTTTGAAAGCAAGTTTCGCGATGCACATACCATGGAACAAGGTCTTGAACCTCTACTCGACGGTCTGGATCTGTATGAAGCTTGGCTAGCAGAGCAACCTTCAACATCCGCCATATTACAACCGCAACACATGAAAGCATTGCCATGGCTACGTGATGATGTGTATGATCGCGATGCGTAAACACGATGAACCATTTATTAAGTTAAAAAAACAAGCATGTATATCGTATGCACGTTTAAATCATGTGGCCTCCGCGGATGTTGGAACTGCCCACGATATGACGATCCCACTCTGAACTTTCCGGGAAGAAGACCGGCCTTGCCTGTAGTGTTGGATCGGGTAGCGGGTTAATGAACAGCCCTTCATCGAGTTCGCCTGCGCCGTAGTACATCTTCACGGCGTCGCGTTGCGCATGATCTCTAGACATGCGGTACACGTCCATTTCGTCGGGTTGGCGCGGGCGCCGCATTTGTCCGGCCTCGTGTCCTTGGTAAATGTGCGGGTTCCCATAAGGGTTGTCGCCAGTCACGAGGGGGTTGTCCCTGGCACCCATTGGTTCGAATTCACCGACCCCCGCACGGTGTGCCGTATCGTCGTAATGTTGTGTGGCGTCGTGGTCACGGCCTGCCTTGAGTACGTCATCCTGGGGCACGTCATCCTTGAGTACATCATCTGTACCGTAGCTTCGTGCGCCATAGCCGCCTTGGTGTTCGTACGTGGTCTCCTGAGGATCCATTTGCATGGCAGCCATCGCGTCCCATCGTGGAATCATACCGGAGAACGCCTCACTACGAATATCCTGGCGCAAGGGCCCGCGGTAGTCAGTGCGTTGGGTGACGAGTTTCTCAGCGTCGGTCAGGGAGTAAGGGTGTTCGGTCATTTGTGTGGCTTGGGTGGCAGCGTCGCGTTTCGTCAACGAGCCCGTTGGCACATCTATACCCTGTGTATATTTCATTTCGAAGCGGGCCTTATTTTCGGCAGCGTCCAACGTGTATCTATTGACGGTATCGCTAGGGTCGGCGGCATTGTTAAAGCCAAAGTTGGTCTGCTCGTTTCCGAGATCGTTGTAGCCGACGAGCGGATTCGGCCACGGGTAGGTGTTGTAGTAACGGTACTGATGGTAATCGGGCAAGTACGCGTCGTGATAGCCGTATTTACTGCCGTACGGCAACGGAAAGACGGTGGGCGGCATCTGGGCGAGTTTGGCGGCGCCTTGGTCATCCTTCGGCAGCTCGCTCTCGAGCGGTTTGTTCAGTTCGTACCACATGAGCACGGCTGCCAATCCGCCCAGGCCATAATACAAGTACTGTAGTTTTTGCGTGTAGAGGGTGGCGCCCAACGCGGCGAGCGCAACGAGACGCGTGCCCGCATTCGTACGTTCTTCCCGTGTGAGCGTCTTATCGAACGGCCACAGATTATCCCACTCGTCCACGAGGATGCGTGGCTCTTTTACCCAGAGTGGTTCAGCGGTTTGTTTCTCTGTCATGAAGGCTGACACTTACCTACACACAAGATTTTTTTAACCAAGGCACAGATGGTTGCTTGCCTTTCAGACTTTTCAGACAAAACGTTCGTCGTATTGGACACCAGATCCGTCAAAAGACCGTGGATCGCAAACAATCAAACGGCGCATTAAACGCAGAGTACATACGAGAAGAGCGCACATGGTGTTGTCTTGGCGAAATAAATAACAAGGTGTTTTCACTAATGCCAAAATCACATACCATGGGCGCCACTCTTGCAACGTTGCGAAATATCTGTCCTCAGCCGGCCACTATTTTTGTTGGGGGTTTGTTATGTTACGGGTTGGTCCTCTACTTTGGACGTTCAGAGGAGATTGATTTACATTTAGGATCATATCCAAAAAGCTGGTTTACACGACCCAATGAAGGCCCATTGAACACTCTCACTCTCGTTAGTTACTTTTTACGGGGCTACATCATTAAACGTGAGACCATAAACCAGTGGGGATGTGGCTACCCAAGTGATCCGTGGGACATCTGTGACTGTTATTCTTGTAATAATACTACTGCCCCCAGACGGGTACACAGATATTTATTTGCGTAGCAACGCACAATGTTTTTGGTTGTCTTTTGAAAAAAAGCGAGTGCGAACAGCAAGGCGAAAATGGATGATTGATGAATACTCCAAGATGCTCGCTCTCGATGCATGTACACCATGTCAACACGTGAGATGAAGCAACTATCCGGTCAGCACGCACATGTGCACATTGATAGTCCTGTACCACCGCCAGGCTTAACTGTTGTGGAACGCCAGCTCTGGGAACAAATAAAATACCTGCGGCGTCATCCGAACTCGGTGCCTGGGAAGCACTTTGTGAACGGCGGCTTTCAAGTGATTGACGGCATGATACGTTATTTTTAGTACCAGCGATTGTTCACGTTGAGATAGTCGTAGCGCCATACTGGTTCCGCTTCCATGGGCGCACGTTGTGCCGTGCTGTTTTCGGGTTTGCACGTTGCGCCTACGCCTTTGTAGCCAAATGGACACTTTGTGTAACAGAGACCCGCAACGTTATCCTGGTTTGGTGCGCATTGCATGGGGCTCGACGCGCCACGCGCGTATGTGCCTTTCTTTTGTCCGTCGCCGTAGAGACTACACGACGTCACAATGCCACCTTTTTGGCACGTGCAGAGCGCCGTCTTGTGATAAGTCGAACCGTACTGAGGACAATTGGCACCAAGCGGTAATTTTTGAATCGTCGGCCTTGAGAAACAGTTTGTTTTGACACCGCCATAGCGCCCAAAATCGCACGTACAAAACGACGTACGTTTTGCACCGGCTGGACACTTCTTGTAGCAAAGCCCACCCCAGTATTCACGATCCGGCGGGCAGGCTTGGCGCGCACAGAGCGAACCCGCACCCGTATAGCCTGCACGACAGGTTGCATAACACGAGCCGCCTTGCTTTTCGGTGCCCGGTGGACATACCTGAGGCGGCAGGCCGACGCCACGTTGGAATGACGTGACTTTGGGCGGCATCGGAATGCTCGGTGGTGTCGGCGGCGGTGTAGGTGGCGGCGGTGGCGGCAACGGCTTTTCAACACGAATCGGTGGTGTAGGTGGTATGGCGGGCGTGTCTATTCTCGGCACTATTTTTGGCGGTGACGGGAGCGGTAGTTCAACACGAATCGGTGATGTAGGTGGTATGGTGGGCATGTATCTCGGACGTATTGTTGGCGGTGGCGGCAGCGGCTTTTCAACACGAATCGGTGGCGTCAACACGGCGGCAGGTGGGATGACGGGAATGAGCGCCGCGGCGGCCATGGTAGCGGCATCTTGTGCATCCTGCGCTTCCTTCTCTTTTTGTGCCGCGTCGGCTGCTTTCTTCTGTGCATCCGCAATGGCCACGGGATGTTTTGTCTTATCCGCGTCGGCCGCTGCTTTGACTGCCGCTGCCTTTGCAGCTGCCGCTTTGGCTGTGGCCTCTTGTGCCGCTTTGGCCTTTGCCATCGCATCCGCAGCCGCATCCTTTTGGGCACGCCGCCGGTAGAGCATCACACCGGTCGCAATGCCGCCGCCCACGATGGCGAGCGCAACAAGCGCGATGGCAACCTTAGCGCCCGTCGACATACCTTCAGATTCCTGTGTCGCCATGCCTATCGTACGTTACACTCAGGCTATATTAAAAAAACAGAAACGGCTTGGCAAATCTTACAGCATGTAATACGGCCAGTTCGGATTAGGCAAGAGATGACGCTCCGTACGAACGAATTGCGGATTCAAGAGCGCGCCGACTGTGTTCCATTTATACGCATACGGCGGTACGATTGAGCGCGACGCGTAATAGACGTTCGGGCCCGTCGGTGTGTACGACACGGGCCCGTATTGTTGCAGTGGCTTTGCCTTCTGCGTATAACCACTTGCCAAAGCATGAATGAGCGGCGACTGCGTTTGGCTTTGGATGAGCGGTTGTGTGAACTGGGGCAGTGTGTAAGCCGGTAACGGTCCCACCGTCGAGATGGGCGCTTGTTGTTGCGTCTGAGCAGTGTTAGCATTTTGCGTCTGTGTGTCGTTGGTCGTTGCGGTGTCGTTCGTAGTTGCGCCGTTCGTTGTGGCTGTACCGTTCGTGGGCGGAACACCGTTCGTGGGCGGAACACCGTTCGT
>SDBT01002703.1_pt1 | contig 31168 bp, 29 predicted proteins | sample 2277101 | NCBI WGS metagenome assembly SDBT01 (sample SAMN10404973, study PRJNA504765) | marine sediment metagenome | isolation source: marine sediment core GS10_PC15, 103 cmbsf | place: Arctic Ocean: Southern Knipovich Ridge | collected 2010 | reverse complement strand
GTGCGTCCCGGCTCAATCCCAGGAGCCGCGCCGCCTGGACCTGGTTCCCGCCCGACACGGCCAGGGCCTGCGCGACCAGTTCCCGCTCCACCTTCTGGACTGATATCCCGCCCGGGGGCAGCTTGAACTCATACCCGCCCTGCCCGAGTGCGCCCGACGGATCTCTCACCTCCGGCGGCAAGTGCGCTGCCAGTATGACTTCCTCGCTCTCCAGGATTATGGCCCGCTCGAGCACGTTCTTCAGCTCCCTCACATTTCCCGGCCAGTCATACCGGAGCAGGCAGTCCTGTGCTTCCTTCGAGATGCCCGTTATGTTGCGGCGGAACTCCCTGCGGTACTGCTCGATGAAATGCCTGACCAGCATGGGGATGTCCTTCTTATGCTCGCGGAGAGGCGGCAGCGTCATGACCACCACTTTCAGGCGGTAGTAAAGGTCCTCCCTGAACCGGCCCTCCCTCACGGCTGTCTCCAGGGGCCGGTTCGTGGAAGCCACTATCCTCAGGTTCACCTTGATATCGCGCGTCCCCCCCACTCTCTTGAACATCTTGTCCTCGACCACGCGCAGCAGCTTTGACTGCATGGCCAGTTTCATGTCACCGATCTCGTCAAGGAAGATGGTGCCCCCGTTTGCGATCTCGAACAGTCCCTTCTTCATCACCTTCGCGTCGGTAAAGGCACCCTTTTCATGTCCCAGTAGCTCGCTTTCGAGCAGCGTCTCGGGCATGGCCGTACAGTTGACCGGCACGAAAGGCCTGCCGTGCCGCGGGCTGCGATAGTGTATCGCGCGCGCCACCAGGTCCTTCCCTGTCCCGCTTTCTCCCTGGATGAGCACCGTCGTCGCCTCGCTGCCGGCCAGCTTGCCGATCAGCCGCGTCACCTCCTTGATCTTCTCGTCGGTGCCGATGATGTCCGCCGGGCCGTGCGTCTTCTCCTGCTCCGCCTGCAGCCGGACGACCTCCCTCCTGAGGCCGACGGTCTCCAGGCCCTTGCGGACAGCGAGCGTCAGCTGGTCGAAGTTGAACGGCTTCTCTATGTAATCGTACGCCCCGAGCTTCATCGCCTCTACCGCCGTGTCGATCATCGCGTGCGCGGTGATGATGACAACCGGCAGGTCCCTGTGGTCCTTCCGCACGGCCCTGAGGACATCCACGCCGCCTATCCCGGGCAGCTTGAGGTCGAGAAGCACCAGGTCGAACTCCTGCTCATCGATCTTCTCCAGCGCCTCCTCACCGGTCTCCGAGAGCGTCACGTCGTAGCCCTGCTTGCTGAGGTTCTTCTCAAGGGACCAGCGTATCAGGTGCTCATCGTCCACGACCAGTATCTTCTCGCCTGCCATCAGCCCTGCTCTCCTTTGCCTGCGCTCTTGTCCGGCGCCTCTCTCCTCGGGGCCAGGCTCTGGACCGGGATCCGGACAGTGAACGTCGTCCCCTCACCCGGTTCGCTGCCTGCGAGAAGCGTCCCGCCGTGTTCGGCTGCTATCTCGCGCACTATTGCCAGCCCCAGCCCTGTCCCATGATGCTTTGTCGTGAAGAAAGGATCGAATATCTTCTTCAGGTTCTGTTCTGGTATTCCGACCCCGTCATCGGAGATCTCCACCGTAACGGCGCCCGCGTCCCCCGCCGCCCTCACATCCGACCTCGTACGGATCCTCACCCTGCCGCCCTCCCCGATGGCCTGCGCCGCGTTGAGGAGGAGCCCGAGAAACGCCTGCTGCATCTTGTCGGGGTCCACGTGCACCTTCGGAAGTCCCTCCGCATAATCCTCCTCCAGCACTCCCCGCTTGTCCTGGATGCTCTTCCTGACGAAGAAGGTGGTCTTCTGCAGGACCTCGTTCATGTCGTTCCAGGAGAACCGCGGCAGCGACGGACGAGCAAATCTCAGGAAGTCCTTGACGATGCGGTCCAGCCTGCCCACCTGCACGAGTATCTGCTGCGTGACATCCTTGCGCGGATCCGTCTTTTCGAAGTCATCATCGAGGACCTGCGTCGCGGCAGCTATCCCCGCAAGCGGGTTCTTCAGCTCATGAGCTATCCCCGCGACCAACTCGCCCAGGGATGCCAGCTTGTCCGCCTGGCTTACCTGCTGCTCCAGCCTCGTAGTCGCGACCTCGAGGGAACTGGCCATCGCGTTGAAGGATTCGCCGAGCTTGCCCAGCTCGTCCTCCCGCTTGAGGTCCACACGGGCATTGAAGTCCCCGCTCTCCATCTTCCTCATCACCCTGACGAGCTTATCCATCGGGTTGCGGACCAGCACAAGGATAAGGGCGGAAGCGGCCAAGGACATGACCGCGACCGTGACCACCGCGTAGATGATGTTGGTGCGCACTTTCTCTGCGATGATGGCATCGACATCATCGAGGGAGACGGTGAGCCCGAGCAGTCCCAGTATCTTTCTTGAGGGCTCATGGCACGAGAAGCACTCCGGGCTGTTCTGGATGGGCCTGATGACCCGTACCGCCCTGCCGCCGCTTTCCAGCCGGAACATCTCCGCCTGGTCCTCCAACGCAGCCAGCGGCTCCGCCGCCCCCGGGGCGTGGCATCCCGTACACTCCGGCCCGCTGAGCTCGAGCCTCGTGCCCACCTGGCTCCGGTCAGCAGCCACCTTGACCGTCCCGCTCTCATCGATGATCCGGACCGACAGCGTACCGGGCTGCTGGCCCACTGCCTCGACGATCTTGTCCATGTCCTCCCTGCGTGCCTCGAGCATCGCGTGGGCCATGCTGCGCCTCACGATCTCGGCCTCGCGCTTCACGGCCCGCACTTTGGCAGCTTCGAGAGCAGACCTGTCGCTCTTGATCTCCAGTGCCGTCTGGACGCCCTTCGACACCGCAAGGAGCAGCGCCAGCGAGACTATGATCTTGGCGGCGAGGCTCCTGCAGAGGAAGCACACCCGCCTCCGCTTCGGCTGGATCTCATCCATAACTGTGCAACCCCGAAAGGACGTAGTTGACGCCTAGCCAGGTGAACATCACGGCCAGGAACCCGACCACCGCAATCCACGACGCCCGCTGGCCGCGCCAACCCAGCGCCCGCAGCCCGTGGAGATATATCGTGTATATGAGCCAGGTGACGAACGACCAGGTCTCCTTGCTGTCCCATCCCCAGTAGCGACCCCATGCCTGGTTAGCCCACACGCCCCCGGTGATGATGCCTATGGTCAGGAAAGGATACCCAAATGCCACCGCCTTCCAGGCTACCTTCCCGCCCGCATCCCAGGCGTCCCCGCCGCCCCGCCTGATGAGAGAGACGGCAACCGTAACGATACCCGCCCCAAGGGCCGCGCCGGCTCCCAGCGCGACCCACACCCCGGCAGTGTTCTCCAACGCCATGCGCTTCCTCAACAAGATGGCGGCCGCCGCCAGTAGAGACAACGCAAGCAGGAAGACGGCTGCCTTTCCGCTCGCTTTCCTAGAGCTTCCGATGTATACAAGCGCCACCACGTACGACACGCCGAAGGCGGCGTACCCCACAAAACAAGTCATAACGTGGATGGTCAGCCAGGGGCTCTGGAGGGCGGCCACAAGCGGCTCGATGGTCTTGTCCAGGAGACCCGCATACCCCAGGGAGAGGAGACCTATGAGAGCCACCAGCATGCCGACCCGGCGCTCGCGATACGCAGTCTCGAGCGCCAGATATGCAAGGACGATACACCACGAGAAGAACATCACCACCTCGAAGAGCGAAACGAAGGGAGGGCGTCCGGCCTCGACCCACCGCTGCCCGATGACAATACCGTGAAGGACAAGCCCGGCCGCAAGAAGCGCGCTTCCCGTCACCCCGGCTCCTCCCCGCCGCGTCACGAGGTAAAGCCCGTACGCTATCGTCGAGGCGAAGTAGGCCACGACCGCCCAGTTGAAGAGTGTCAGGTTCATCGCTTGGCTCCTCCCCGGCCCTTGAGGAGCGGGCCCATGTAGAAGACCATGATCAGCCCTATGCTGAGAAAGGCCGCGCCGCCGTACACAAACGGTACGCCCGGGTCCTTCGACACCTGCAGCCCCGACCAGCTCTCCTTCTGCTGGTCATAAGTCGTCTGGTAGAACGTGAACCCCCTGTGCTTCAGGGGGTCGTTCACAGAGATGGTCTTCTCCTTCACGACCTTCCCGTCTTCCAGCACGCTCAGCTTGCTCCTGAACTGCTTTACGCGGTTCGGCGCCCACGTGTAGACCAGTTCGAACGGGAGGTCTCCGCCCTTGTGCATACCCGCCGGATACCTCGCAAAGAGCCATCTCTCCGAATCGCCCCCGGGTCCCGATATCGAGACCCCTATGGCGGGATTGTTGGGCCGCGATGACCGGCTCTCCACCCGCTTCGTCACAGGGTCCATGACGAAGTCGGGGATGTAGACCAACACCTTGAGCCTGTAGGTCGCCGCAGCGCCGTCCGGACCGCCCTGTCCGGGCGGCACCTCTACGACGACCTCGGTCCCGATCCTTACCGGGTACTCTCTCTTCAAGCCGCTTTCCTTCAACTCGACAGTCAACCTCTCCGCGCTTGTCCCGTAAAGCTCCAGGATGAAATCATCGAGCCGTACGTGATAGCCAAGGTGCACGTCCCGGCCCCTGGCGTCGAACTCGCACACGCTCTGCCCTTCCTCGAGGAATATCATGCCGTTTCTTCCCCATATGCTGCTGACGGTGACACCAACGGCTATGAGGACCAGGCTCCAGTGAATGATCGCGGCCCCTATCCGCCTCCGCCTGAAGTGGAACCGGGTCAGGCTGCAGGCGATGAGGTTGACGCACACCAGTGCGAGCACAGTGGTGAACCAGCCGCTGTTATATACATCGGTCAGGCGCAGAGCCCTGAGAACCCAATAGGTCCGCTCTCCATAGCGTGCCGCGTATTCTTCGGGCGAAGCGGTCTGCACTATCACCGTCCCGAAGACCGCGCTCACCGCCAGTATGATGAGCAATATGACTGCGAACTTTGCCGACCCGACCCGCTTCAAGAGCCCCGGCTGTTTCTCCTTCGCCATGCTTCCCTCCAGCTTCCCTCGCCATTCCTGACGGAAAGGCCTGGGAGTCTGCCAGGCAAACTCCCAGCCCTCCCATCTTCATCCTGCAGTACTACTCTACCCCTTCGCCTTCTCCCTGACTGCTGCCGCCTTGTCAGGAACATGAGGAGTATGGCAGTCATTGCATGAAGTCGGAGAAGTCTGTATCGACGACTTCTTCTCATCCTTACTGCTTGCAATGTGCTCACTGCCCGGCCCGTGGCACGCCTCGCACTGGACACCGTGCAGGGCCTCCGGAGACGTACCATCCGCGACCGCCTTGCCGTGCCCGGTCGTATGACACGCGACACAGAGCTCCTTGTCCTTGGCATCTGCTATCCGCTCATACGACTTGCCCTTCTCCGAAGCCTCCCACGCCTTGAAGATCTTGATGTGGCACATCTTGCACTTCTTGGCGCCGACATACTTCGCCGCATCCGACTGCGCGGCTGGCGCCTCGTGCGGCCACAGGAGTGCGACTGCCGCAACAGCCGCGCAGCATGGCACCGCTAGACAATACAACCATTTCACCTGTTATCACCCCCTTCCCACTGTGAGGGCCCGGAAAGGCCGGACCCGCCCGATATCACCGCAAGGACCCGGGCATCTCCGTACCCGGACCTCCACTTCACCGACAATGCTGCATCACGCGCTACTGCCCGCTCGCCTGGAGTTGCTTGAGGCAAGCCGCGGCATCCTCCATGGCCTTCTCGAGGACCGCCTCAGCATACTCCAGGTTGTGCACACCCATGCTCCCGTCCCGCCTGACGAACTCGACGTTACGCAAAGCACGCCGGCAGGCCTCAGGCGCAGGCTCCCCAAGATCGGCGTCTCCTGCCAGCGAGACCGCCTGGCCAAGGAGCGCCTGTACCGCCTCCAGTGACTCCCTGGTCATCTCCTGCCAGCCCTCTATCATCTCCTGGCCGAACCCCTCGCCATGGCATGCGATGCAGGCGGCCGGGTCAGCCGCCCTTACCGACGAGGTGCACTCGCCGGCCACCGCGGTCCGCTCCGCCTGGTGACACCCGCTGCAGGTGACCATCGCAGAGCTCATCGCCGAGGGCTTTCCGCTCACCTCCTGTGCCCCGGTGCCCGCGTACATCTTCTCCGGTACCGTATGTGAGCCGCCGTGGCATTCGGCACAGGAGGGAAATGCGGCTTCCTCCCCGCCCGCGACCCCGTGCTCCACGAGCGAGTGGCACTGGAAACACTCCGCATGTTTCTCGTCCGATACGTGCAGCCGGTGGATGAGTTCAGGGTCACTCATCTTCTCGAGGTCTTCCGGGTGAGAGTGGCAGGACATACACCGCTCCTTGCCGACCAGACCCTCCCCGTGGATGACGTCGCCGTGGCACGCCGTACAGCCCGCCTCGCTTTTCGCGTATTCACCGTGGTTGAAACTCACCCCGCCGTGCGTCACCTTATCGGGAGGCGCCGGGTGGCACACCAGGCACTGCCCTGCCCGCTCCTCGCTGTCCCGTCCGTAGAAATGGCATGTGAAGCACGGCGTGGTCTGGAGTGCGATGTGCTCGTCGCTCGTGACCTGCGAGTGGCAGGTCGTGCACTGCAGGCGTCCTATTCTGACTGTCTCCTCGAGGTGAGGCGAATGGCTGAACACCGCCTTCTCCTTCAGCACGATACCGTCAGGCAACTCTTCCTTTACATGGCAGCCTTCCTTGAGGCACACCTTGTCCGGCACCTCCGCGTCGAGCTTTGGCGGGTAGCTTTTGGTCAGGTAGGAGACCAGCTCCTTCATCGCATCCGCCTTTGCCTTCAGGTGGTCGACGAGCCGGTCGCCCGCATGGCATTCCATGCATCCCACCTCGGAATGGCTGGACGACTCCCAGCTGTTGTAATAAGGGGGCATGTTGTGGCAGGTGCCACAAAATGCCGGCCTTTCCGTCAACTTCAACACCGGGAAGCCGAGCACCGGAACAGCCACGATCAAGATCACGACAGCTATCCCCAGTTTCGCCTTCCGCGTCTTCGCCTTGCGTGCCATCTTTCCTCCCCTCTCCTGCCGGCGTGCTACCGGCCCCGGGCCGGTCAAGCTCTACCGGCCGCCAAAGTACACCATGCTCGTCTTCTTGAACTCCCGCTGTGTCGGAAGCACCCGGTAGTCCCGGACTCCGATCTCCCTCGATATCGCCTCCACCACGGCCCTGCACTCTTCGCCGGTGCGCCCGTGGACCATGGTGTAGAGATTGTAGGGCCAGCCCTCCCGGCACCGTCGCGCGTAGCAGTGCGACACCTGCGGGAAACGCGCTGCCCTGCGCCCCGATTCCTCCAGGGCGTAACGGTCCACCCGCCAGACCACCATCGCGTTCGCTTCGTACCCGGCCTTCACATGGCGCAGCAGCGCCCCGAACCTCCTCATCGTGCCGTCGCTTTTCCACGCATCTATGCGCTCGAGGATCTCCTGCTCGGACATCCCCAGCTCCTGCGCTATCGCTTCGAACGGCTTCTCGCAGTCCGGCAGATCGCCCCCGAGCCGCGCCACCAGCTTCTTTTCCGTGTCCGAGAGCAGTTTCAATCCCCTTCCCGTTGCACGCAGTCCAGGGCCGGGCAGCCATCTTCAAGCTCGAAGTGCACGCGGATCTTGAAGACCCTCGTCGCCGGCAGGTCGAGCATGTCTTTCACCCCCGTCTCCTGCCTGACTTGCTGCAGGATACCCTCGAGCTCCTCACCCGACGGTGCGATCACCGTGAACCAGAGATTGTACTCGTCGTCCCGCTCGTAGCAATGCGTCACCTCCGGGTGCCGGCCGACGGCTGCCGCCGCGCTCTCCACGTGTCCCGCCGCCACCTTCATCCCGACCAGCGTGCTTGCATGTCCGAGCTTCTTCGAATCGAAGGATGCCCCTATCCGGTGAAAGAAACCATCTTCCCGCAGCCTCCTCACGCGCCGGAGAGCCCCGGCCTCGTCGAGCCCCACTTCGCCGCCCAGCTCCAGGTAAGGTCTGGAAGACACCGGGAAGCGATCCTGCATCACGCCGAGAAGCTTCCGATCGACCGCGTCCATGGTCATGCGCCCGAACCCTTCACCGCCTCACGGCTGCACCGCGGGACGTACAGGCAACAGGGCTCCTCTCCCAGGTAGTCTCCGACAGCAGCATCCGCGCGGGCCCTGCAGCCGCCACACACCTCTTTGAACTCACACAGGCCACACTTGCCCTTGAGCAGCTCCGGCTGCCTGAGGTGCCTGAAGACCGGCGAGTTCTTCCAGATATCCTCGAGGCCCGACTCGCGTACGTTGCCGCAGCGAAGCTCCAGGTAGCCACAGGGCTGCACGTCCCCCACGTGCGAGATGAAGCAGAACGCATTCCCCGCCAGGCAGCCCCGCCGGCCCGTGGACCCCGGGTGCCCTCCCGGCCGTGCTTTTCTTCCCTTTCCCGGGTGCCCTCCCGGTTGTGCCTGCTTTCCCTTTCCGAGATGCCCCCCCGCTCGTGTCTCCCTCCCTTCCTCCACTCCCGCCTGGTTTATGATGCGGTAGTAGTGAGGAGCGCACGTCACCCTGATCCTCTCGCGATCATCCAGCCTGGAAAGCATGGCCAGCGTCTTCTCGTACTCGGCCGCCGACAGTTCCTCCCCCACCATCTCCTTCCCGCGCCCGGTCGGGACCAGGAAAAAGACGTGGTGCGCGGCGGCGTTCAGCCGCCTGCCCAACTCCAGTATCTCCGGAAGCTCACCAACATTCCGCTTCGTCACGGTCGTGTTGAGCTGGTACTCCAGCCCCGCCTTCTGCGCCGCCCTTACTCCTTCCACTGCACCCCGGAAAGCCCCCTTCACCTGCCTCAGCCCGTCGTGGCTCTCTTCGGTCGCCCCGTCTATGCTTATGCTGAGTCTCTTCACGCCCGCCTCGCGGAGCCCGGCCGCCCTGTGCTCATCCAGCAGCGTGCCGTTTACCGCCATCACCATCCGCAGGCCTTTCCCGGTCCCGTGGCGCGCCAACTCCAGGATGTCGTCGCGAAGCAGCGGCTCGCCGCCCGTCAGTATGACGACCGGAGAGCTGAACCCCGCGATCTCGTCCAGCAGGGAAAAGCATTCTTCAGTCGACAGCTCGTTCTCGTAAGGGCCGCGGCACGCCGCCGCCCTGCAGTGGAGGCAGGAGAGGTTGCAGTTCCTCGTGACCTCCCACGCGATCATCCTCAGTTCTGTCACTTCTCCATCCACTTCACAGCATCCTTTGCCCAGTAGGTGATGATGATATCCGCGCCCGCCCTGACGAGCCCCTGGAGGATCTCCATCGCTGCCTTCCTGCCGTCAATCCAGCCCTTCCCGGCAGCCGCCTGCACCATGGAGTATTCTCCGCTGACGCTGTAGGCGGCCAGCGGGCAGTCAAACCGCTCGCGCGCGTCGCGGATGATGTCCATGTAGCAAAGCGCCGGCTTCACCATAAGGATGTCGGCCCCCTCCTCGAGGTCGAGCTCCATCTCCTCCATCGCCTCACTCGATACAGCCGGGTCCATCTGGTATGCCCGGCGGTCCCCGAAAGCCATGGCGGACCCCGCCGCTTCGCGGAACGGCCCGTAGAAGGAGGAGGCGTACTTGGCAGCGTAGGCCATTATCGCGACCTCGCTGCGGCCGTCAGCGTCCAGCGCCCCGCGTATCGCCGCCACCTGTCCGTCCATCATCGCCGACGGCGCCACAATGTCCGCCCCGGCTCTCGCCTGCGCAACGGCCGTCCTGGCGAGGAGCTCCAGCGTGGCATCGTTGTCGACAGTGCGCTCCTGGGACGGAGCTTCCGCATCCTCTATCACGCCGCAGTGGCCGTGGCTCGTATACTCGCACAGGCACACGTCTCCTATGACGGTAAGCCCGGGCACCTCTTCCTTTATTGCCCTGATCGCGCGCTGCACGATGCCGTCCCCGGCAAACGCCTGCGAACCCTTCTCGTCCTTCTCATCCGGGATACCGAAGAGGAGCACCGCCGGGATGCCCAGCCCGTCCACCTCCCCGGCTTCCTTCACCATCTCGTCAACCGACAGCTGGCAGTGGCCCGGCAGCGCATCCACCGGGCTCCTCACTCCCTCGCCCTCGCGCACGAAGAGCGGCATAACGAGGCTGTCAGCGGTCAGCCCCCTGCCGCGCACCATCCGCCGCAGCCCTTCCGTGCGCCGCATGCGCCTCATCCTCCGTCTCGGGAAGGCCATCTTAACCTCCGATCTCCTCGCCCGTGAGGTAGCAGCAGGGGTCTTCCTGCCACATGTCTCCATGAACCACCTCTGCTCTTATCCGGCAGCCCGCGCAAAGCTCGCGGTAACGGCAGCTGCCGCAGCGTCCCTTCAGGTGCTTCGCCTTCTCGCGCAGCTTCCCGACCATCGCGTCGCTCGAATCGGCCCATATCTCGCTGAACGGCCGATCCTTGACGTTTCCAAGCGACTTGTCCATCCAGAACTGGCACGGGTGAACATCCCCGCGCGGGTCTATGTTCGCTATCTTCTCGCAGGCGGAGCACCCACCGTGCATCGCCAGGAGCTGCCGCACTTCTTCTGCGCGCTCCGGTTGTTTCTTCTCGATCTCACGATAGATGAAGATGCCGTCCGCGTGATTATCCGTCGTCAGCACCTCCATCTCCACCCCCCGGCGGTCCAGCTCCATGGTCTTTTCGACCAGCATCTCCACCAGCTCGCGGCGCTCCTCGTTGGTCAGGTCCTGCTTGACGAGGTCCGTACCCCGGCCCGCATAGACGAGGTGGTACATGCAGAAGCGCGGGATGCCTTCCCCGGCCATCATCTCCAGGACCTCCGGGAGGTCGCGATAGTTGAGCTTGTTGACCGTGAACCGGGCCCCCGCCTTCAGCCCCGCGTTCATCGCGTTCCTTATCCCCTGTATCGCCGCATCGAACGCGCCCGGCACTCCCCGGAAATCATCGTGCACATCCTTCAGCCCGTCTATGCTGATCCCCACGTACGCAAACTCCGCCTCTTTGAGTTTCCGTGCCATCTCGGCGGTGATCAATGCGCCGTTGGAGGACAGGACGATCCTGAGGCCCTGCTGCCGCGCATGGCGAGCCAGCTCGAAGAGGTCCTTCCTGACAAGCGGCTCCCCGCCGGAGAAGAGCAGCACCGGCACCTTCATCTGCCCGAGATCCGTGATGAGAGCGATCGCCTGCTCCGTGGTCAGTTCTCCGCTATAGTCCCTGTCCTCGGCCCCGAGGTAGCAGTGTTTGCACTTCAGGTTGCACCGGTTGGTGGTGTTCCAGACCACTATGGGCCTCGACACCTGGGAGAACTGGAGAAGGTCCGCCCGGACATTCTTGTCCGCATCCTGCCTCATCACATCCGAGACCGTCCCCCGCCCGCACAGCAGTTTCGAAAACCCTATCATCCCTGCCTCCCGTTCTTCCCACCGTCCGCAGCAGACGGACGGGCCGCGGTGGGCGCACCCCCCGCGGTGAAATGCCCGACTATCTCCTCCACCAGCGCGGGAACAGTATACTCGCCCGGCTCCACTTCCACGCTGAAGCCCGCCTCTCTCGCCGCACCCGCGGTCACCGGTCCGATGGCAGCCGCCTTGATCCCCTGCGCCCTGCCCTTCATCCCGCAGCCGTCGAGGCAGGCCACGAAGTTCCTCACCGTGGAAGAGCTTGCAAACGTGACAAGGTCGATATTCCCCCCTTCCACCAGTTCGGCGAGCCTGCCCGCATCCCCGGATGCAGGCACCGTGCGGTACGCCGCCGCCTCCACGGGCTCTGCTCCCAGCTCCCGGAGTCCCTCGACGAGGCGCAGCGGCGCATCCTCGACCCTCGGCAGCAGCATCCGCTTCCCCTTCACCCCGGCTCCGGAAAGCTCCTTGAGCATCCCTTCCGTTGAGTACTCGCCAGGCACGAAGTCCGCTGCGATCCCCCGTGCGGCAAGCTCCTCGGCGGTCGCCTTCCCTATCGCCGCCACCGTCAGCCCGGCGAGCGCTCTCATGTCCCGCCCGAGCGCCGCGACCCGGCCTGCGAAATGCTCCACGCCGTTCGTGCTCGTGAAGACTATCCAGTCGAAGGAGGCCAGGGACCCGACCGCCCGGTCAAGCTCATCATAGCTCGCTGGCGGCTCGATCTTTATCGTAGGGAACTCCACCACCCGGGCCCCGTGGCCCGCCAGGAGACTCGCCAGGCCGCTTGCCTGCTGGCGGGCCCTTGTCACGACGATGGTCTTGCCGAGCAGCGGCCTCTTCTCGAACCACCGTAGCTCGTCTCTCAGCCCCACCACTTCCCCCACCACTATTACGGCGGGCGCGGAGAGCGCGGCCTGCTCAGCCGCCTTCACCACCCCGCCCAAGGTGCTCACGACGGTCCGCTGTTCCGGCAGGGTGCCGCGGTGGACCAGGGCGATCGGCGTCGACGGGGCGCGCCCGTGCTTCACCAGTTCTTTCACGATCGACGGAAGGTTCATGACTCCCATCAGGAAGACCAGGGTCCCGCGGCCCCCAGCCACGTGCTCCCACGGGATGAAAGACTCCTGCTTCCCGGGATCCTCGTGCCCCGTGATAAACTCCACCGACGAGGCGAGCCCCCTGTGCGTGAGAGGGATGCCCGCGTAGGCAGGCGCTGCTATCGCGGAAGTCACGCCGGGCACTATCTCGAAGTCTATCCCCGCACCTGCAAGTGTCTGCGCCTCCTCGCCGCCCCTCCCGAATATGAACGGGTCGCCGCCCTTGAGACGCACGACCGTCTTGCCTTCCCTTGCCTTCTCCACCAGGAACTCGTTTATCCGCTCCTGCGGCACCGTGTGCCGGCCCTCCATCTTCCCGACGTATATCTTCTCGGCTGCCCCCGGTGCGTACTCCAGGAGCTCCGGGCTGACAAGGTAGTCGTAGAACACCGTGTCCGCCCGGCCCAGCAGGTCCTTCCCCCTGACGGTGATCAGCCCCGGGTCTCCGGGACCCGCACCGACTATGTACACGCGACCGGCGCTCATCGCCCTTCTCCCGCCGCGGCGAGCGCGCACTGCGCAAGTATCCTGTCGCCTCCCGCTTTTAGCAGCTCGCCGGCAAGCCCGCAGCCAGCCTTGCCCGCATCCTCCCTCCTGCACCGCCGTGTCTTCTCAATGCACTCGGTACCGCCGGGAGATATGATAGCGGCCCTCATCTTCAGCCAGTCCCTATCGACCTCGACCAGGCACCCTACGGGCAGCCTGCATCCACCGCCCAGCGCCGCGATCAGGCCTCGCTCGGCATCCGACGCGGCACGGGAGTCCTCGTCCTCCAGCCCCCTGACCGCGGCCGCCGCCGCCCTGTCCGCCTTCCTTATCTCCAGCGCCAGCGCCCCCTGCCCGGGAGCGGGAAGCATCACCTCGAAGGGGATGCTCTGCGTGATCCTCTCCTCCCAGCCCATCCTCCTGAGCCCGGCTCCCGCGACCACGAGCGCATCCACCTCGCCGTCGTCAAGCTTGCGCAACCGCGTATCCAGGTTGCCCCTGAGCGCCACGAGCTCCAGGTCCGGCCTGTACCTCGCCAGGTAGGCTCGCCGCCTGATGCTGCTCGTGCCCACCCGCGCCCCCTGGGGAAGCTGGTCAAGAGAGCCCGCCTCGCGTGCGACCAGCACATCGGCGGACCCCGCCCTCGTGGTGACGGCGCCTATCACGAGCCCGTCCGGCAGCTCGGCCGGCACATCCTTCAGGCTGTGGACGGCTATGTCTATCTCGCCCTCCAACAGTGCCGCCTCTATTTCCTTCACGAACACGCCCTTACCGCCCATCCGCTCCAGCGGCACATCCTTCAGCCTGTCGCCGGTGGTCCTTATCGTCTTCAGCACGACTTCCCGGTCCGGGTACGCGCCGCTGATCCTGTCACGGACCCAGCCGGCCTGGTTGAGCGCAAGAGCGCTTCCGCGGGACCCCAGGGCTATCGCACCCTCCGGTCCCGCTCCGGCCTTACCCACGCCGCTCGTCCCGGCGACCTTCCCTGCTCCTGTCTCATCAAGGTCGAACACGTCGTGCAGCACCGATGTGTACAGCGTCCCGTTCCCGCGGCTGGTGTGGGCCTTTATGCGACTTATCGGCTCGGCGAGCAGGCTTTGCGCCAGCCGCCTGGTGAGCCACGCTACCTCGTCGGGAGTGGACGGCGACCGGGGCCTGGAATCCACCAGCGCTCGGGTCAGCTCACGGTGCAGGATGTCCTCCACCTTCCGCTTCAGCGAACTGATGGTCGGAGAAGCTTCGATGGAGCTGAGCCACACCATGAACTCCTCGGTGCCGGCGTGGATGATCTCCCTGCATTTGTCCATCTCGCCTTCTCTCCCGGCAAGGTTCTCTGCAGTTATCTTCTTCAGGTCATCTATGTTGTAAAGATACACGTTGTCTATGCCGTCTATATCCGGGTCGACGTTCCTCGGAACGGCAATATCGATTACGAAGACAGGCCTGTTCTTCCGCCTGGCCATCGCCTTCACCATGTCGGCCTTCCTCAGTATGAAATGAGGCGCCCCCGTCGAGGTGATGACAATATCGCAGGACGCCAGTTCGTCCTGGAAACCGTCAAGATGCAGCGCCCTCCCATGGAACCTCCTCGCGATATCCTCTGCCCGGGAGAAGGTACGGTTCGCCACAAGGACAGTGTCCACCCCGGAAGACGCCAGGCAGGCCGCGGCCGTCTCGCTCATCTCACCGGCCCCCACTATCAGGGTCGTCTTGCCCTTGAGGTCCCCGAATATCTTGCCTGCGAGCTCCACCGCTACCGAGCCCACCGACACGGGGCGGCGCGCGATGTCCGTGGCAGTCCGCACGTGCTTCCCGACCTTCAAAGCCTTCTGGAAGAGCTGGTTCAAGACCTTCCCCGTCGCCCCGTTTTCCCAGGCACGCCGGTAGGCAGCCTTCACCTGGGCTATTATCTGCGCCTCTCCCACCACCATCGAGTCCAGGCTGGAAGCAACGTTGAAGAGGTGATGAACGGACTGCGGCTCGTCGTGGCAGTAGAGACAGCCCTCCAGGTCCCGCTCCGCCACCCCGCGGTCCTCCAGGAGGAACTGCACCAGGGCGACGCCCCCCTTCCGGGCATCTTCACTCGTCGCGTAGATCTCAACGCGGTTGCAGGTGGAAAGAACAAGCCTCTCGTGTATGAAGGAGCATCTCCCGAGGGCTTCCAGCGCCCCCGGCAACTCTTTCTCGGCAAAGGCCAGTCGCTCGCGTATCTCGACCGGTGCCGACCTGTGATTGACGCCCGTCATCACGACATGCATCCAGCAACTACCTCCAGGAGCTTCTAACGCTTCCTCCCAACGACATGCATCCCGCCTCTAGCTCCCGCCGTAATAGTGTGGGCCCTTGAACAAGAGGCTCCCCCCCACGAAAGTGAACAGCACCAGCAGGAAACCGAGGATACACAGGTACGCGATCTTGCGTCCCCGCAGGCTGTACTTGCGCTTGACGTGCAGCAACGCGGCGTAGCAGAGCCACGTGAGAAGTGTGAATGTCTCCTTACTGCCCCAGCTCCACCCCGTGGCGGGATCCCTGTGCGCCCACAGAAGCCCGAAGACGATCGCCAGCGTCAGCAGGGGGAATGCAACCTCGATGGCCCGCGAGTCTATGCGTTCCAGGGTCTCCAGCGACGGCAGCCACCTGAACACCGTCCCGGAGCGCTTGCTCTTCAGCTGCCGTTCCTGGACGAGGTACATGATGCCGGCAAGGAAGGCCAGGGCAAACCCGCCGTAGCTTACCAGCGCAGTCCCCGCATGAAGCCATATCCAGCCCGCCTTCCACTCCATCACCGGCTCGCGCGCCGCTCCCGGCAGGAGCATCGCGAAGCCGAGGGTCAGGGCCGCAAGCGGCATGGCCAGGCTCCCTATCTCGCCGTTGCGGCACTTGCCGTACACTATGAAGAAGGATATCACTATGCACAACGAGAGGAAGCAGAGCCCCTCGAAAAGGTTCGTCAGCGGGACGTAGCGTCCCGTCGCCCCCCGGATGGCGATCTCCGCGCAGTGGGCAGCGGCCCCGGCAGCGGCCGCGGCAAGGGCAGCACGGACAAGCAACTCGCGGCGCCTCTTGACCGTCAGCAGGAAGCATGCTGAACTTGCCAGGTACAGCGCCAGCACCACCAGTTCAAGTGCGCCTGCCAACACCCTCACCCTCGCTTTCTCCCGGGGCTTTCCTTCGAGTCCCCGCATACCCCGGCCCGCCGCAACACCGCGGCTATTCGCTTCGACCCCTCGCGCCTGCGACCGCGGGAAAACAGCTTCGCTATCTCCGGGTCTGCCAGCGCGAGGAGGACCTTGCGCCGCGCCGCTGCGGAGGAGACGTCCTTCAACACTCTTGTGCGGGCGCTTGCCAGCTCTGCCAGCAGCTCCCCGTAGCCCCTGCCATAGGTCTTCTCCAGGTCACGGCGTATCCGCGCGGCAAGCGCCGGGCTGACCCCGTCCGTGGAGATGGTGATGGAGAGCGCCCCGCGCCTCAGGGAAGCCGGCACGATGAAGTCCGACTCCGCGGACGCATCCACCGAGTTCACCAGCGAACCCGCGCGCCTGGCCAGCCGCGCCACCCGTGCGTTGAGCTCCCGGTCGTCCGTAGCGGCAAAGACGATGTTTGCCCCCGCCAGATCGCCCGGGCGAAAGCCGCGCTTCATCCTTCTTATGCGCCGCGCAGCCGCCAGCCCGGAGAGGCGCCTGGTGACCCGCGGGCTTATGAGACTCACCTCCGCTCCACACTCCAGGGCGGAAAGGACCTTCCTCTCGGCCACCCTGCCGCCACCTACCACTACACAGGTCTTTCCTTCGAGGTCAAGACAGGCCGCGTAGTACTTTTTCCGGGCCTTCTTGCCGGTTCCAGACTTGCCCGCCGCTGCGGCCATATGCCCCCCGAACTCCCGGACCACCGCTCCGGGTCACTCTCCCGCAGCGCGGCACCGGTCAAGAGTTTGCGCCCGTTTGCCACAGGAAGGAAATGGATGATCTGTCACTGCGCCCGGTCAGTGCTGACATCCATTGCAAGATTCATGCCACTTCGGCCCGCGGGCCCCATCCCGCTCCGCAAGGGCCCAGGAGCCTGGCATCGCGCCTTCTTTTCCTCCACGTGCCGGTCGCCCTAACCCGGTCCAAGTACCTGTGCCACAACCGCCACGCTCTTCCGGGTATCTGCTCGCACTTCCGCCCACCCTCCTCGCCGGTCCCGCCCCGGCTGCCCGGATACCAGCCAGTGCCAGGGGCAGGCACACAGCAGGGTGAGCGATTTCGAGCACCCGAGGTTAATACACCAGCAGCCTCAGCCTGTCAAGCAGTTAGTTGAGAACCGCTCCCTTCAGCCGGGGAGCAGGCATACACTAGCTGGCAGTGCTAAGCGGCTCAGAGACTCGAGGGATAACGCTGCTCCCGGTCATTGGTCAGTATTATCCCTGGCGATTCGCCGACCGGGCACACGTGCTCGCATATGCCGCACCCGATGCAGCGGTCCTCCACCATGTAGGGCTTCTTGACGTTCTTCTTTTCCCCCGACGGCAGCACCACTTCCTCCTCCTTCAAGATTATCGACTTGTCCGGAGTGGGGCAGTGCTCCTCGCACTTGATGCAGTTCTCACCCTTGCGCCAGGGGAGGCAGAAGTTGCGGTCGATGTAAGCCGTACCTATCCTGGTCTTCCGCCGCTCCGCATGGCCCAGCCGAATGATGGCCTGGGTCGGGCACACCTGCCCGCACAGGGTGCACATGTCGTCACAGGCGCCGATGCGCGGCACGATGAAAGGCGTCCACATGCCCTCCAGGCCAGCCTCCATCAATGCGGGCTGCAGAGCCTGCGTCGGGCAGGCCCTGAAGCAGTGGCCGCAGCGGCTGCAGAGCATCAGGAAAGCCGGCTCCTCGCGGGAACCGGGAGGCCTGACCAGCCGGCTCGCAAGGGGCAGCCTCCTCCCGTGGCGGACAAGCAGCCCCATCGGGAGCAATGCGGCCAGCGACACCAGGAGATGTCGCCTGGTGAGGTCTGGACCTCCGCCAATGTCGTAGCGAGGAAGAGCAAGACCGAACCGGAGCGCGCTCTCGTCGCAGGCACGCACGCAGCTCAGGCACAGGACGCACTCGCGCTTGCGGTACTCGCCGGGCTCTGTACCCGAGTCCCATGCCCCGCAATCCGCAGCACAGCGCCGGCACCGGTCGCAGCTCTCGGACGTGCGTCGGCCGAAAGGACTGAACGCGGCGACCACGCCGAGCAGCGCTCCGAGCGGACACAGGTTCCGGCACCAGAACCGCTTCTCCCTCAGCCCGAGCAGGAGTATCCCCACGAGCACCGCCAGCATGAGAACGCCCTGGCGGAACGGCAGCAGCCCCCCGCTCGCCCCGGCCCACCCGAACAGCGAGCCGGCCCTCCACCCCGCCCTCCCCTCCGACATCCACCCCGACACTTTCTGTACCGCAAGGATCACGCCGGGGATCACCGCGGTCGAGAAACTGCGGGTCATTATGCAGAGAGGGTCGAGGTAGCCGTAGGCGCCGATGCCGGCGACGGCGAGCGCGATGACGCAGAGCAGTATCACATACTTGAGCCGCCGACCCGCCAGGAAGGGCTTGCTGCGCTTCCTGATGACGAAGCGGTCCCAGAAGTCTATCAGCGAGCCGAGCGGGCAGGCCCATCCGCAGAAAGCGCGGCCGACGAGCACCGTCAGCGCGAGTACCACCAAACCGAACGCGACAGATGGTACAACCCGCCTGGCAGTCATCGAGCCGGCGACAGCCACCAGGGGGCTCAACTTCACGGTCGCCGAGACCGGCCCGGGGGCAAGGAACTCGTCGGTGTCGGCGTTATAAACGCCCCTGGTCTCGAGAAGCAGGAAGAGAAACAGCACGAACAGGGCGGCCTGGCAGATGCGCCGCAGGACTCTCAGCATTCAGTCACCTTCAGCTTGCCAAGGTCCATGACCCCCATCCCGCGGCGGGCAGCGTTCGCGATGAATCCCAGGTCTGACGGCTCCATCCCGAAGAGGGTCGCCCCGTATGCGTCCACCGCCACCGCGTCCACCCCTGCTATCACCTTGTTGAGCTGCTTGACGTCTTTAAGGTTTCCACCCGAGGGCCCGTGCGCCGTCAATATCCGCACAGCGTCCAACACAGTCAGCCCCGGCTTCACCACACTCAGCAAGTCGGGCAGCTTCTTGTGGATAGGATCATGAAATGACGGCCGATCTTTCACGACTCCCATCAGGTTCTTCATCCCGAGTGTGAGCTTGCTAAGACTGTGGACCTTTGCGATCGGCACATTGATGACAAGGTCGGCTTCCATGATATCCCTGTATATCTCCGTCCGGCTGATAGACTCCGCTCCTTCTATCTCCACCTGGACGAACTTCTTCATGTCCACCATCACCACTTCCGCCCCGGCCTTCTCGGCCGCTGCGGCAATGCCGCTCCGGGCATAGGTGGCGGGAGCGGGGTTACATGTATAATCGAAGACGGTCACCCTGTCCGCCCCGGCCTCCCTTGCCTGCGCGACCAACGATGCCACCACATCCGGATTGGTGTTCGCCGCCTGGCGAGCCGTCCTGTTCCATCCTATATTGGGCTTTACGATCACCCAGTTGCCCTTGCTCACGAACCGCCCCATCCCCCCCAGGTGCCTGATCGCGGCCCGGGTTATCGCGTCCGGATCCTTGCCCGTGGCGACGCAGAGGTCCGGTGAGCCGACACTCGCGACCGGCGCGGGCCCAGGCGCGGTCTTACCCGCGGGAGCCGCCGGCAGTCGCCGGGGCAGCGCCAGCGGAAGAGAAAGGACGACAAGCCCATGCCACATGCTGCGCAGGAAGCTCCTGCGGGTAAGGTCATTACTACCCATCTCGCGTCCCTCCTGTCCGATTTAGATATAATGATAGCACAACGCGCCTTATCCGTGCAATGCACAGCAAGACACGAGTTCGCGAAGCGAACTCACAGCTCAGCCCATACACTTGGCAGCAGTGCTGAGCAAAGGTACTGTATTGACACCAGACTGTCACAGCGTATAATCTCCGTGGGGCTAATGGGTCCGGGGCTTTTGCTCCGGACGACCCTTTTGTGGGAGAAGTCGCCATGAGAAGTGACGCGATCACCAAGGGAGTGGAACGAGCGCCGCACCGGTGCCTGCTCTTTGCCACGGGCCTCCAGGCCCATGATATGGACAAACCCTTCGTCGGAGTCTGCTCCAGCAGTACCGACCTGATCCCCGGCCACTCGGAGATGCGCTCGCTCGAGCGCTATATCGAGCGCGGGGTCGCAGCAGGCGGGGGCGTGCCCTTCCTTTTCACTGTCCCGGGCATCTGCGACGGCATCGCGATGGGCCACAGCGGGATGAACTACTCCCTGCCTTCGCGGGAACTCATAGCCGACATGGTCGAGTCGATCGCCCAGGCCCACCAGCTGGACGGGCTCGTCCTTCTCACCAACTGCGACAAGATCACCCCGGGCATGCTGATGGCCGCAGCCCGGCTCGACATCCCGGCCATAGCGGTCACCGCCGGCCCGATGCTCTCCGGGAGGCTCCGCGGGAAGAGGCTGAGCCTCGTGCGGGACACCTTCGAGGCAGTCGGTCGGGTGAAGGCCGGCAAGCTGCGCGAGAGCGAGCTGCAGGAAGTCGAGATGAACGCCTGTCCCGGTCCCGGCTCGTGCCAGGGCATGTATACTGCAAACACGATGGCATGCGTCACCGAGGCGATGGGGATGAGCGTACCCGGGTGCGCCACGGCGCTCGCGGTCTCCTCCAAGAAGAAGCGGCAGGCAGCCGAGAGCGGGGAGAGAGCCGTCCAGCTCATCCGAGAAGGCATCACGGCAAGGCGCATCATGACACGGCAGGCGTTCGAGAACGGCATCAGAGTCGACATGGCTCTCGGCGGGTCCACCAACACCGTCCTTCACCTCACCGCGATCGCGGCGGAGGCCGGGGTCGATCTCCCGCTCGACACGTTCGACAAGTTAAGCCGCACCACCCCCCATATTGCAGACATGAGGCCGGGAGGCGAACACATGATGGAGGACCTGGAGTACGCCGGCGGCATCCCCGCCGTGCTGCACGTGCTCAGGGACCGCCTGAAAGATTCGCTGACAGTAAGCGGGCAGACGACCGGCGAGATCAGTCGCAATGCTTCGGTCCTGGACCCCGAGGTGATACGCACGGCGGACCACGCGTATCACCCCGAAGGCGGGATCGCGATCCTCCGCGGCAACCTCGCCCCGGACGGGGCGGTCGTCAAACAGACGGCCGTGAACAAATCGGCCTGGCAGTTCGAAGGCACTGCGAGGGTGTTCGACGGAGAAGAGCACGCGATGAAGGCCATCATGGGCGGCCGGATCAATGCGGGAGACGTAGTCATCATCCGCTACGAGGGCCCCAGGGGAGGCCCCGGCATGCGCGAGATGCTGTCCCCGACTGCAGCCCTGGTGGGCATGGACCTCACGGATTCGGTGGCGCTCGTGACGGACGGCCGCTTCTCTGGCGGCACACGCGGACCATGCGTGGGACATGTCTCGCCGGAGGCCATGGAGGGCGGCCCCATTGCCCTGCTGGAGGACGGCGACAGGGTCAAGATAGACATCCCCGCACGGGAGCTCAGTATGGGCCTCAGCGACAAAGAGATGAAGAAACGCCGCGCCGCGTGGCGCGCACCGGTCCGTGATGCGGGGAGGGGATACCTGGCCCGTTACCGGGCCCTGGTCACATCCGCCGCAACCGGAGCGGTCCTGCGAGGGGGGCAGTCCAAGTGAAGATGACGGGAGCCGAGATCGTCATAGAGAGTCTCAAGAAGGAAGGTGTCGACACGATGTTCGGGATACTGGGAGGGACGGTCCTTCCCATATTCGATGTCCTGTACGACACGCCCATACGCTTTATTCACACACGCCACGAGCAGGGAGCCGCGCACATGGCGGACGGGTACGCGCGGGCCACGGGCCGGGTGGGGGTCTGCATGAGCACTTCGGGGCCCGGCGCCACGAACCTCGTGACCGGCATAGCGACGGCCTACATGGACTCCATCCCGGTCGTGGCGATAACCGGGCAGGTGCCTACGACGATGATCGGCAACGATGCCTTCCAGGAGGCCGACGTGACCGGTATCACCCGGCCCATAACAAAACACAACTACCTGGTAAAGGACGTCAAGCTGCTCGCGCAGACGATCAAGGAGGCGTTCTACATCGCCTCCACCGGGAGGCCAGGCCCAGTCGTCATCGACATCCCGAAGGACGTCCAGACCGCGAGTGCCGATTTCCAGTATCCCGAGAACGTGGAACTCAGGAGCTACAAGCCCACGTACAGCGGGCACCCCGGCCAGACGAAGAAGGCGGTCCAGGCGATAACGAAGGCCCGGAGGCCTATCATATACGCCGGTGGCGGGATCATAATCTCCGGCGCGGCCGACGAACTGAAACAGCTGGCAGAGAAGACCGAAGTACCCGTGGCCACCACTTTGCTCGGACTCGGCGCATTCCCACAGACCCACAGGCTCTCGCTGGGGATGCTGGGGATGCACGGGACCCGGGCAGCTAACTACGCGATGACCGAGGCGGACCTGATAATCGCCGCCGGGGCCAGGTTCGACGACCGGGTGACCGGCAAGCTCGACGAGTTTGCGCAGGGGGCACACGTGATCCACATAGACATCGACCCCTCTTCGATAAGCAAGAACGTGAAGGTGGACATACCCATCGTGGGCGACGTCAAGCAGGTACTGCACGACATGAACCGTATCGCCGCCAGGTCCGACACGAAGGAATGGATGGCCAGGATCGAGGAATGGAAGGCGAAGTTCCCCATGAGCTACAAGCAGGAAGGCGATCTGAAGCCGCAGTTCGTCATCGAACAGCTCTGCAAGGCATCCCCCGAGGACACCATCATCACTACCGAGGTGGGCCAGAATCAGATGTGGGCCGCGCAGTTCTACACGTTCTCGCAGCCCCGTACCTTCCTCACTTCGGGAGGGCTCGGCACGATGGGTTATGGTTTTCCGGCTGCAATAGGGGCCCAGCTTGGCTGCCCGGACCGCACCGTGATAGATATCGCCGGGGACGGCAGCTTCCAGATGAACATCCAGGAACTCGCCACCGCGGTGATAAACAAGGTGGATGTAAAAGTCGCGGTGCTCAACAACGGCTACCTGGGCATGGTGCGGCAGTGGCAGGAGCTCTTCTACAAGAAGCGCTATTCCTACACTTCCCTTGCAGGCGGGCCCGACTTCGTGAAGCTCGCCGAGGCGTACGGGGCAGTCGGCATCAAGGTCACGAAGCCGGAGGAAGTGGCTCCCGCGATCACGAAGGCACTCGACACGCCCGGCCCGGTAGTGATGGATTTTCACGTGGCACGGGAGGAGAATGTCTTCCCGATGGTCCCGGCAGGCGCAGCCATCAACCAGATGATAGACGGCCTGGCGTAACCTATCGCACACCCGCGGTTTTGCGCGGTCTCGGACATCTGGCCGCGGGCTGAGACTGGAGGTGATGGGCTTGAAGCACACCATTTCCGTTCTTGTAGAAAACCGGTTCGGAGTCCTCTCACATGTCTCCGGGCTTTTCTCCAGCCGGGGCTTTAACATCACCTCGCTGGCCGTCGGGGAGACCGAGGACCCCTCGGTGTCCCGGATGACACTGGTCGTCGATGCGGATGAGCGCATCCTCGAGCAGGTGGTCAAGCAGCTGAGAAAGCTGATCGACGTCATCAAGGTACAGGACCTTACGGGGCAGGACTACGTGGACAGGGAGCTCGTGTTGGTCAAGGTGAACGCGGATTCCGACACCCGCCCGGAGGTCATGCAGATCGTGGACATCTTCCGGTCCAAGATCGTGGATGTCAGCCCGAAGTCGGTGACCGTCGAAATAACGGGAAACGGGGGAAAGATAAGGGGTATCATCGACCTTCTGAAGCAGTTCGGGATAAAGGAGATCACGCGGACCGGCCGGATTGCGATGGCGCGCGACTCCGGGCGCGACAGGTAGGAGGAGGATATCATGGCAAAGATGTATTATGACAAGGATGCGGACCTGAAACTGCTGCGCGGTAAGACAGTGGCCGTGATCGGCTACGGCATCCAGGGAGGCGCCCAGGCACAGTGCCTGCGCGACTCCAAGGTCAAGGTCATCGTCAGCGAGCTGCCAGGGACGGCCAACTTCAAGCGAGCGGTGAAGGACGGTTTCAAGCCTGTGCCGGCCGATGAGGCCGCCCGCAAGGCGGACATCATCCAGATACTCACCCAGGACCACATACAGCCGGTGGTCTACGAGAAGGCAGTCCTGCCCTCTCTGAAGAAGGGTAAGGCGCTGGTGTTCTCACACGGCTTCAACATCCACTACGGCCAGATAGTGCCCCCGAAGGACGTGGACGTCTTCATGGTCGCGCCGAAGGGGCCCGGCGCCCTGGTGCGAGAGATGTACGTGAAAGGCGGCGGTGTTCCCTGCCTCCTCGCAGTGTACCAGGACGCCACAAAGAAGGCCAAGAAACTGGGCCTCGCCTATGCAAAGGCCATCGGCGGGACGCGCGCGGGGGTCATCGAGACGACCTTCGAGGAAGAGACCGAGACGGACCTCTTCGGCGAACAGTCGGTGCTCTGCGGCGGGGTCAGCGAGCTGATACGCGCCGGTTTTGACACCCTCGTGGAGGCAGGCTACCAGCCGGAGATCGCCTACTACGAGTGCCTGCACGAGCTGAAGCTCATAGTGGACCTGATCCACACCAGAGGGATCGGCGGGATGCGCTCCGGCGTGAGCGACACGGCCGAGTACGGCGACATAACCCGCGGCCGGCGCATAATCACGGAGGAGACACGCGAGGAGATGAGGGAGATCCTACGCGAGATCCAGTCCGGCGAGTTCGCCCGCGAGTGGATACTGGAGAACCAGGTAAACCGCCCTGTCTACTCGGCACTGAAACGCCAAGACGAAAACCACCTGATCGAAGCAGTCGGCAAGAAGTTGAGAAGCATGATGCCTTGGCTCGGCAAGTAGTGTATATGGAGTTCGCGAAGCGAACTCCCAGGGCAACGTTCTACAGCTCATCATGAAGGAGAAGCATACAACACGTTGCCCGATGATGCCCTGGCTAGGAAAATAGCACGGAATTACGGTGTGTGGGCAGCGCCCTAGATAGCATGGTACAGCACAGAGTGTACAACGCGCTGCCCGATGATGCCGTGGTTGGGAAAATGATGCTGCAGTAAGAAAAGGGGTCAGGCCGCGTTACCGGTCCGACCCCTTTGTTCTTTATTTCAGAAGCCTCACCAACAGGGCCTCTATCTCCTCCACCGCCTGCTCGACCGGCTTGCTCAACTCCTCCCCGAACCCCGTGTCCTGCGGCTCTATTCCCAGGAGGAACACCCGTGCGCCGGTCTCTTGAGAGATGAATTCAAGCAGGGACCCGAGCCCAATGTCATGAGTCGAGGAAGTGAGGTCCACAACGTCCTCGCGGCCGAAGAGCTGCACCTGGCCCGGTCTTCTTCCCGAGCGGACCGCGTCCAGCGCCAGGACCACTTCCGGACCTAGCTTTCGGATGGGGCCTATGTAGTTCTCCGGGACGTCCCCCGCGTCGATGACCTCTGCGTTCACCCTGCCAGAGAGCCTGTCCGCGAGAAGCGGCCCGGCGGCATCGTCCGAGCGCAGGCGGTTCCCGATGCCAAGCAGCAGGACGCGACCGTTCAGTAGACCGCGGAGCGACTTTTCGAGAGAAGCATCAGCTTTCATTACGACTTCCATCCTACATCACGAAAGGAGACAAGACGAGGCAGAAAACACTACAGATGGAGTTCGCGCAGCGAACTCCGAGGCAACGCACTGCATTCGAACTAGCGAGGAGTGCAGACAACCCGTTGCCGGTGCAGCCTTGCAGTCTTCCATGCTAGCGCTGCGCAGGTTCAATGGCGAGGAGGGACTCCCGGCGGCACTTCGGGCACATCACGCGTATGTGGTCCGCCCGCGTGGCTGGTGTGCCCGCCGGGCGAGCCTCAGTCTCCTCGTCCAGGCCGAGTTCCCGCATCCTCGCAAGCATCAGGGTGGGGTTCGTGAAGGTGAGAGTGCCGAGCTTTTTCGCGATCCAGCGTATCTGGTCCACCGGTGCGATCATGCACCCGCACATCTCGCAGTTCAGCAGTTCCTTCTCTATTCGTTGGAAGGTCTGGCTGCGGTCGAAGACAGCCAGGTCGAACTCCTGTCCCAGCCGTATCCCCTTTCCCGTGATACAGTGCGCCTCGCACTGGCCGCAGAAGATGCAGATGTCGAAACGGTAGGTGAGCCGGCGCTTCCCGTCCTCGTCGGTCACGTCTATCGCTCGTGCCGGGCACACCTCCGCGCACGCCCCGCACCCCACGCAGTCATCCTCATGAAACTCGGCCTTGCCGCGAAAGGCCGGGTGCGGGATGTGCGGTTCGAACGGATAACGGGTCGTATACGGGCCCGTCACGAAGGCCCTGACGGCCTCCTTGACGATCTTGAACTGCAGGAGCCCGGGCTTTCTCACTGCGGCCCTCCCTTCCCCTCACGGTCGTCCGCAAACTTGTCAATGACGCTCTTGTCCCACAGCTTTACACCGGAGAGGTGGGCACCCCTTGCAAGCGCGTGAGCCCCGGTAGGCGAGGTGAGCAATATGAACACCCCGCAGATCGCCGCCTTCATCGCCATCGCGATCCCCGGTCCTCCAACCCTGACAACTACCCCGAGGAGAATCAGGCAGGTGCCGAGCGTGACGCACTTGGTAGCGGCCTGCAACCGGCTGTAGACGTCGGGCAGACGCACCAGGCCGATGCACCCGAACAGGTCAAAAGTGATGCCTATGCTGATGATGACCATCCCGATCGTCTCGTTCACTTCCCACCTCCGTCAATCGTCGAAGTACCTGCCCTCGAGATACTTGGCAAGCGCAAGAGTGCCGATGAAACTCAGCACCGCCCAGGCTATGGCGATGTTGAGATAGTAGTCCTTCCCGGTGATCAGCCCCAACAGCACACAGAAACCCACCACGACGGTGCCCAGTATGTCTATCGCCACGGTGCGGTCCGGAGCGCTCGGCCCACGCCCTATCCTGTAGAGGCACAGGAAGCAGCAGGCCATCAGCACCCAGAAGCACGCCTCGAACATGGGGCTCACTCGTAGATCCTCCTCAGGATCTTCTCAAACCGGCTCACGATCGCGCGGGTGGCGCCTTCCACGTCCTCCGCCCGCACGTAGATCCAGTGGATGTACAGGTACCCGCCCGGAGCCACATCCACGGTCAGCGTGCCCGGCGTCAGCGTGATGGAATTGGCAAGCACCGTGATAGCCGAGTCCGTCGTCAGCGTGGTCTTCACCTTGACTATTCCCGGCCTGATCGGCATGTCGGGGTGTATGACACGGTACACCACATCCAGGTTTGCCAGAAGGCAGTACCAGAAGAAGACGGGCACATAGGCAACGGCCCACAGGCAGCGCTTCAGCATCCCCGGCCGCGGTGCGAGGACACGCTTCTCTCCAAAGAAGAGAGCCACTCCGGTCGCCGCCACTATTCCCGATACAACACTCGCCCAGTCCAGGCCCCACGCCCCGGGGGCCTCGGGGAACGGCCACGCGAGAAGGAACCAGATGATCACCCCCAGGACCAGAAGCACAGGCCAGCGCATCAGAGACCTCCCAGTACCGACTCAGCGTAGAGCACCCCGGCCGTCAGCGCTTCCTGGGCCGGAACGAGAAACGCCTCGCGCAGCTGCGGGATCCAGAGGACGCCCAGCACTATTGCACCCAGCGCAAGTATGACCATCGGCAGGAGCATCAACCCAGGCGCTTCCCGGAAGCCCCCCGATTCTCTCAAGCGCCGGGCCTCTTGAAGGCACCCGCCCCCCTGTGCCTGGACGCCGTCGTCGCTCTCGCCCAAGAAACCGCAGCCCAGCGCCTTCAGGTAATACGCAAGCGTTATCACGCTGACAACTACTGCCGTGACGGCAAGGCCGTTGTACCCCGCCCGCACGGCGGCCCAGATGATGATAAGCTTGCTCCAGAACCCGGCAAGGGGAGGCAGACCCGAGATAGACAGCGCCCCCACATTGGTGCACACCGCCGTCACAGGCATCCGCTTGAGCAGGCCCCGCATCTTGCGAAGGTCCCTTGTGCCGGTGCTGTAGACGATCGCCCCGCTTGCAAGGAAGAGCAGCGATTTGAATACCGCATGGTTCACCAGGTGGAACAGGCCGCCCGCAATCGCCAGCGCGGCCACGTCGGCCGGGCCGCCGCGGGCTAAGACAGCGGCGCCTATCCCCAGGCCAAGCACCACGAAGCCTATCTGGCTCACACTGGAGTAGGCCAGCATCCGTTTGAGATCCCACTGCCCCAGCGCCAGGAGGGCCCCGGCTACCATGGAGATCGTACCCACCCAGAGCAGCACCGTTCCCAGGAGTGGCATCTCCGCCACCCCGAACACGTTGAAGAAGATGCGCGCCAGGGCATACACGCCAAGCACCTTGATAAGGACGCCCGACAACATGGCTGAGATCGGCGCGGGCGCGGAAGGGTGCGCATCGGGCAGCCATGCATGGAACGGCACCAGCGCCGCCTTCAGCGAGAAGCCGACCAGGAAGAACGTCGCCGCCAGCATGAGCGGCGCCGACATCCCGCTGGAAGCCACCTGGCTGACCTGCGCCATGTTGAGGCTCCCCGTGGCCGCGTACACGAACCCGATTGCGAGCAGGATAAAGGTGGAGCCGATGACTCCGAGCACCGTGTACTTGAACGACGCCTCCAGTTCCTCGTGGTCGCACCCGAAGCCCACAAGCGCGTAGGACGCGATCGAGGCGATCTCGAGGAAGACATAGAGGTTGAAAAGGTCCCCGGTAAGGATGACCCCGTTCATGCCCGCCACCATCAGCAGGAACAGGCTGTAGTAGCGGAGCTTGGAGGTATAGAGCTCCATGTAGCGGACGGAGAAGAGCGTGGCCATCAGGCTGACGACCGCGACCGTGACAAGCATGAGCACGGCCAGGCCGTCAAGGACGAGATTGATCCCCAGCGGCACTCCCGACTCCACGCCCCATCCGCCCATCCAGTATATGGACCTGCCATGCCCTATGAGACTCAGAGCGAGAACGGCAAGCGCAAGCGTGGCCAGGTTCCCGAGGATGTCGGGAAGCTTGCGGAACTTCTTTCCCACCATGGGGATGATGACGGCCACCCCCAGGGGTATGGCCACAAACAACGTCAGCAGGTGGAGATCCATACGCGCCTCTTACCCTCGCAGCCGTTTCATCTCGCCTATGTCAAAGGTCCCGTAACGGTCATACAGCCTGATGCAGATGGCAACCAGCAGGGACAACACACCAAGACTGATGACTATGGAAGTCAGCACCAGCGCCTGCGGCAGCGGGTCGACGGACGCGGCCAGAAACTCTTGCAGGCCGGTCCCCGCGTCCATGATGGGCGCGACCACTTCCCCGCCGTCGGCCCGGACCCTGTACCCGATGAGGACGAGAAACAGGTTCACCGCGTACTCCATGATAGCCACGCCGAGGACTATCTTGACGATGTTCCTCTTGGTCACCACCGCGTATAGCCCCACGCCAAAGAGCACGAAGCACAGGCTGAAGATCACGGCTTCTCATCCCTCCCTTCGCTGCCCGGACCGTCCTTGCCCGCCGATGTCACCACCCGGGTGGCAGCCAGGATTATGAACACCATGAAGAGGGACATGCCCACTTTCAATCCTATCGCTATGTTGGCCAGCGGGATCGTCCCCGCACTCAGCAGCCGGAACTCCCGCCCCCGACAAGATTCCCGCAGGAAGTTCGAGAAGAACATATTCCCCGCAAGCACGACTCCCAGGAGCGCCAGCAGCAGGAAGAGCAGCAGGCCCGCGGAGTCCATCTCCGACGCGACGCTCTTCTTGAGCCGGCTCAATGCAAACTCGCCTCCGTGGGAAAGCGTCAGCAGGACGAATGCGCAGGCGATGATGACCCCTCCTGCAAAACCCCCGCCGGGTGTCAGGTGCCCGAAAAGAACGACGTATATGCCGAACAAGAGCACCATGCCTCCCACCCAGCGAGATACCGTTCGCACTATCAGGGTCATTCCGGCCATCCTGGCCTCACTCCTCTTCCCGGGCAGCGTCCGCAACCGGCTTGCGGGCACGCTTTCTGAGTATCGCCAGTGCCCCTATGACGGCTGTGAACAGCACCGTTGCCTCGCCCAGCGTATCGTAAGCTCGGTAGTCCAGCAGGACCGCGGTCACGATGTTCGCCGAACCCGTCTCCGCGAGGCCGTTTCTGAGATACGCCTGTGCCGGGCCTGCGTCGGCAAACGCCATGCCCGTCTTGCCGAACTCCAGGAGCCCCACCGCCTTGATCGCGAACAGGACAATAGCAAGCAGGAGCACGACAGTGGCCACCATACCAAAGAACTCCCGGCCGCCCGAAACGGCTGTCACGTCGCGCCTGATCGTCGCACGTATCAGGATGATGAGCACCAGCACCTCCACGACGACCTGGGTTATCGCGATGTCGGGCGCCCGCAGCAGCATGAACACTACTGCAAGCCCGAACCCCACCGCGCCAACGCAGATGACCGCTGACAGCAAGTCGCGGGTCTCCACAGCAACGATGGCCCCGATTATCATGAACATCGTAAGCAGCAACAGAAACTGATACTCCATCACGCGTTCATCCCCCCCCCGCTACCGGATGAAGAGAACCAGGAACACAAACAGCCCCACCAGGACCCACGTGATATAGGCCGGAAGGTATCCCGTGTGCACCGCACGCAACAACCTGGTGAAGTAGCCAGCTATCCCCTTGCACCACTCATAGAGGTCGAAGAACTTTCGCTCCGCCAGCCGGTAGGCGACGGAGAAGGGAGCAAAGTCCCGGATCGTCTGGTAGAAATCGACCCCCGTCACGCGCTCCTCCGGCGCGGTCGCTTCGCCTCCCACGTAGGAGCTGTCTACCCGTCCGAAGCTGCTCTTCCCTATGAGGTAGATGATAGCACCGATGATGACACCCACTATGATGAGCCCCGTTGCAAGCGTGGACTGCCAGACACCCATGTGCCCGACGCCCGGCACAGCCCGCTCTATGAAGCTGAGAGGAAAGGCCTTTGCAAAGACGCCGAAGACCACGCACACCAACGCCAGCGCCGCCATCGGAAGCCACATGGACGCCGGCACCTCCCTAATCCGGCGCCTACCTGCGGGCGGCGGCGCAAGAAACATCGCATATATGAGTTTCATGAAACTGGCCAGCGTAAGCGCACTGCCGAACAGCGCACATCCCATCCAGAGGACCCAGCTGGGATGCCCCTGCTTTCCGAATG
>SDBT01002702.1_pt1 | contig 31170 bp, 31 predicted proteins | sample 2277101 | NCBI WGS metagenome assembly SDBT01 (sample SAMN10404973, study PRJNA504765) | marine sediment metagenome | isolation source: marine sediment core GS10_PC15, 103 cmbsf | place: Arctic Ocean: Southern Knipovich Ridge | collected 2010 | reverse complement strand
CAATGAACCTCTATTAGTCTCCTAATATGAATGCTAGCAGCTTTTTTGTGTCAAGTTTATGCTTCCAGAATTTTCAAAAAAACACTGTTTTCAACATAGCACTGTTATTAGTCTCCTAATATGCTAGCAAACTTGATTTTTAGAAAAGTTTCCGGAGCGCTGACCCATAAAGTGTGGGTCAGGCTTTGGCGTCAACAAAAAGTAAAGGTGAGGGACCGTTTTGCACGGTCTAGGTTCTTACTTGAGTGGCACATACATTGATGATCTGGATGCGCCGATACCTGGTGAGCCGTGTCTTACGGGCTTGTTTGTGATGGAGAATTCGCCTAGGTAGCATCCCATCATTTCTGGTGCGATATCCACTGGCGTGAAGTCTTTTCCGTTGTGAATTAGAAGGGTGACGCCCACCATTTCTGGGAGCACTATCATGTCACGGGAGTGGGTTTTGACAGATGCTTTTTCGTCCTCTTTCACATTCTTTTTGGCTATTCTGATGTTCTCTAGAAGTGTCCTCTGGCTCGAATTAAGTCCCCGTTGTAGGCTTCGACGTTGCCGCGATGGAAGCAACTTGATGAACTCGTCCATGGACATGCCTTGCAGGTCTTCAATGGAATGACCGCGATACATGAATTCTTTCTTCGGCATTTTCTGCTCACTCAACCCCTCTTGCGTAACTGGATTTATTAAACATTTCTAGAAAGAGACAAAGGTTAGATTGTCTGGGTGACGAAGAGTATGTTTACCAATGCCACGGTCAAGAAGATAGAATTTTCAGGAAGTTTAATTGAGGTAACAATTTTTCACGTCTTCTTTCTAGTTGAAAAATACTCTTGTTTGGTGCTCTAGATGTCTAGGGTTTCTAAACTTTTTGAGAGAATATCTCATTCCACTAGCCTAAAGATTTTAGAACTGTTGGAAGCTTCGTCCCTGACATTTAGTCAACTTAAGAACAGACGCGGGATAAAGAGTAGCGTAAACTCCAATTCCTGTGTAGATAATAAGTATCGTGAGTATTTAGATGAAATTCATAAACAGTTTATTTTGGAGTATTAATGTCAGGGTATGGAATCAAGTTATTTTTTCTTTCTAATTCTGCCACTAGCGATTTTGGTGTTCTTTCTTGTAGCTGTAGTGATATACAATGCAAGAAAGGGAGAAGACGAGTACGAAAAAGAATTGAAGAAACTTAGACAGTTATTGTTTTCGGGAAAACTGGATAGAAAAACTTTTTTGAATATGAGAAACAGGCTAAAACATGAGAAAATCTTCACTACCGAATCAAAGAAGCTCTTCTCGCGTCTATCTGACGACAAACTTGACAAAGAAACGTATGTCCGGTTAAGGTAAGTGCTTGAAAAATCTTTCAGAGACAGACTCGACAAACTCGATGATAACACAAACGAATTTTACACGAAAGATTCCTTCGATGCTTCTAAATTTTGACGCATAGAAAAACAGAATAGTCATCGATACGATTCTTTTTGAAGAGTTGAATACACATTGAAGATTGAGACGCAACACAGCTTCGAGCACAAAATGGTAGAATTGAAGGCAAGAGTCGGCGACCACGAATTTTTGAGAAAAAAATTGTCTGCTCTAGGAGCCGAGTATACTGGGACGTTTCAGCAGTCGGATCTCTATTTCAAGGTCCCTGAAGGAAGATTGAAGCTCAGGGAAGTGGAGAATAATGGCACTGTAGAGTTGATTTATTATGAAAGAGAGAACATCGCGGGACCGAAAAGCGATGATGCCTTTATTCTTAAGGTTCAAGAACCGGAAGACTTGAAGAAAATCCTCAAGAAGATATTGACTCCTCTTATTGTCATAGGAAAAGTTAGAGAAATCTATCAGTATCAAGGAACTCAGATTCATCTGGACACGGTCAAGAAACTCGGGAAGTTCATTGAATTTGAAAGACAAACTGCCGACGATTCAAGTATGGTTGAAAAAGATCAGAGTATTCTAGAAAAATTAATGGAAACGCTAGAGATAGATTCAAGCAATCTTGAGACACTCTCTTACAGTGACCTCGCTGAGGCATGACGCGTAAAGAAACAGGAAAAAGGCGGTTTTCAACAATCAACTGTTATTAGTCTCCTACTATGATTGTTGATTTTGGTTTTTTGAGCAGTTCTTTTGTTGATTGTAAGTGCCCGAGTTAGTGTTAAGAAGAGTTATTATTTTCACTTCTTTGGAAGATTTCAGTTATTTGTTCAACAATAGCTAATGGCAGGTTGAAGATGGGCGCGAGTGGTCCTAATGTTTTCACCATTTCTTTCAGGTACTGTATGTCTGTTTTGTTTATCGCCCTGAGTAGTGGAGCTGTGATGATATATGCTGCTAGAAAAATTATTGTTCCGATGATTAGGGTTATCCAGTTAGCTAGGTTTAGTTGAGAAATAATTACATAAGTGATTAATGCTGTGACTGCTGATGCTGACAGGATTTTGGCTGACGAGCCCCAGTCGATCGTGGCTTCATATTGTTTCTTTATCCACCAAAGGGCTAATAGCGTGCTGGGGATTCCAGCTGTGAGGTAAGTGGCTAGTAGACCCATAACTCCGAATGTTGGAACAAGGAGTACACTCAAAGAAAGCCCCATTGCCGCTGTGATAAGGGTTAGTTTTAGGTTGACTTCGGTTCTTCCTTGGCTATTTATTAGGTTACCCGCGCTTAGGCTTCCAATGGCTGTGTAAAGATAGATACTAACGTATATTACAACATAGAATGGCGTTAACTCGTATTTTTCGCCAAAGAGAGTTGATACAGCTGGTTGTGCCAGGGTCATAACAGCGAAGGTTGCAGGTGCAACAACGAGTGTGGCGTACTTCACTGAGGTCTTAAAGACGCGTTTTAGTGTTTCCGGCTCTTTTTGTGCGTTGATTTTAGAGAATGCGGGAAACAGAGTGGTAGTTAAGGGTATGACAAAGAACGTTACTAGAACTGCAAAGTTTAATGCTACTTGGTAGTTACCTATGATCAGGTTTGTGCAGTAGAGTGCTAGTAGAACGTGGTAGAATTGGGTTAGAAATGCGTTGATATTCCATGCGATTGATACTGGAATTCCGTATTTGAACATGTATTTTAGTGTGGCAAAAATTTGCAGACTTTCTTTTTGTTTTTCTAACTTTTTGTAGAGCGCTAGGTATAGCATTACTATGCTGATTGACCCAGCAATTAGGTATGCTGTTACATCCCCAATGGTTGCTCCATACGCTCCATAACCTGTGACCACTAGGAATATCATGAGACCGGTCTTGATTGTTGACTGAATTACTAATGTTATGCTGTAAAGTCCCATTTTCTCGTAGCCTATAAATGCAGATTGAGCTGCTTTCAGAAGAGCTTCTGCAAAGATTATCAGAGATGCAATTTGAATCAGAGGCGCAATGTAAGGTCGACCTAACATATTTGCCATGAAACCTGAAAGAAGAAAGGAAGCGATGGAAAGTAAGAAACCGAAAATAACTTCAAATAACGTTTCGGCAACCAAAATTTGTTTCACTTTTGCTAGTTTGTTTTCTGACCTGTATTGGGCTGTGTACTTTATTGTTGCCTGATCTATGCCCAAGTCTCGAAATGCTTTGATGAGGCTGGGACCTATCAAGGCTATTGACAGTAGAGCATATTCGTCTGGAGAAAGAACCCGTGCAACAACTATTATGCCTAGGGCTGATATGATTGATGAGACTGCTAGACCCCAAAATAGATTGAATCCGCCCTTAGCTGAAACCTTTCCAAGATTTCTTGCCTTAGTCACCGAAACACGTTCTCCTGAGCGAATCCCTGAAGTTGTATGAGCCTATTAATCAATCAGCTATATATGCAAATGTTTGAGAATCCTATTGCTTGCCAAATTACGTTACTGGAATGTTAACGAAAAATTGTTGTCAGTCCATACATTCAAGAGGCTGACTGGGAATTTTACTTCGCCGTTTTAAGAACAGGACCCCTAATACAATCACTGCTGCGAAGAGTGCAACATACAAAATGATGTTCATGGTGTGAACTGCTGATGTCGTCCAAGTTTCGAAGTCTGCGGCGTCGGTCTGAATTGTCACCTGTTGAATGGGACTCCAAGAAGCTATTTCTATCTCGTAGACTCCGGGTTCAATCTCCTCGCATACTTCTCCATTTACGAGAGTAGTTGCGCCCGTCACTGAAGCTGCGTTGTAAGCTTGAGTGACATCTACCCTCACTTTTGTTACACCAAACGAAGATGAGTCAACTTCTACATTAACGACAACTTCGTCCCAAACTATGTTGGGTCTTTCAACGGTTAGTATGTATCCACTCGCTTTAGGATGCTGAACATCTGTGACAACCCATGAACGTTCGCCCACAGAATCATATGTTACGCTGAAGCTTATCCATCCGGTTCTGTTCGTTACATGCTCGGTTCCATTCACGTAGACTCTAGCATCAACCACATCACTGCCATCATGTTCCCATCTGACGTGAAAACCCACTGACTGGGCTTCGTTGACACTGCATTTCTCGGTGCTTATGAACGTTTGATCTATGACGGCAACTTGTCTATCCAGAGAATACCAGTCGGTAATGACGTCTTGGGCGGGCTTATTTTGTGGTGTGTGGTTGGGATCGTTAATTCCCCCTTTTGTGGGGTCGTGTATCCAAGTCCACCAATAGAAACCATGGAACCAGCTTCTGTTCCATACTGCCTGAAAGGCGGCTTCGTAACAGTCTCTCTGTTCTTGAAGATCAACGGACATATCAGACCAGTAGTTTGAAGGTGCCATGCTTGTTCCGTCGCCGCTTCGATAGCCTATCTCCGTGAATATAACCGGCTTGTTTACTGTTGAGAGCCATGCGTCAATCTCGTCCGCATAGTTAGTCCAGACGTTCTTCAGTTCCTCAAATGTTGGGGCGCTATTAAAGAGGGCCAATGGAAAGTAGGCGTCTATCCCCACGTAGTCCACAGAATCCCACCACTCAATGTCTTGGAAGTTGGTCCAATCTGCAGCATACGTTATGGGACCAGAGTAACGTTCCCGCACCCCCGAAATGACGCTTTCCCACTGTTCTTTTTCGCCTGTTGTCGCTTTAAATTCGCACCCAACACAGAACAGCTCCACACTATTCTGTTCAGCAAACTCGGCGAAAAAATTGATGAAGTTGGAGTAGTTCTCAAACCAATCATCGGACGGTTGAATTTTTGCCTTCCACACGGTTGGGTATCCTTGGGTTTTTTCCTCTTCCAATGTATCAACCATAGGTTTCAGCATAACCTTTAGACCTAAACTGTGGGCTGTTGCTATGGCGTGTTTAATTGAGTCGATGGTTGGCGTGCGGTTAGGGTCAGGGCGGATATCGTGTGATGTCGTGTTAGATTGAACCCACGAGAAACATAGTGCTATCCATTCCGTGTTTGTTTCAGTTAAGAGCCGCAGAGACTCATCAGATTCAGAACTGCTGAAGGCGTCACTGGACCAAGCTGAGTAAGATAATCCCTTCTGAAAAACGGGTCTTACATCAGACAGTTCAGTTTCTGGGAAGCCAAAAGATTCAGCTACGCCATATTCTCTGTTTAAGGCAAGGGAAAACACAGGATAAGCAAGAACATCTAACGCCAGTATGACTATTAACGAAGCAAAGATTACCGATTTTAGTCTCCCCAAACATTACCACCATCAGAGGCATACCATTATTTATCTTCTAACTTATGTAAAGTTAATCTCGGTTGACTTTTCGGTGAGGAGGGTTATGGCTTCAAGAATATTTTTTGCAATAGCTAACAGATTCACCGAGACAACCATCAAAAGAAAGATGCTGAGGTCAACTGCCAAGTTTACCGTAACTTCCGAAATTGGCAGCGTTACGCTGAAAACGCCGCCTTCTGAGATCATGAAAAAGAAAGCAATTATAACAAGGGCTCTTGCTATGCCAAAGCCGCATCCTATAATGGTTCCTGAGAAAAGTTGTCCTGCCACAACGAAGAATATAGATATCATTGCGAAATCAAACAGTGTAGTGGTGTAATCAATGGGAAGCAAGTCTTGGGGGTAAAGCATCATTGGCAGGTAATAGACAATAAGAAAAGTTAACGAGCCCCAAACCGCAGCCTTAAGAACTCTGGGGACCACTGTTTTCAAGATCAATTTGGCGTTTAATTCAGCCATAATGTTCCCACCAGTCTAAGGTAAACATTGGAGTCTCGAAAATCATGTGCCGGTTGTCGTTGCTTGTTAATTTTAGGACATCTTGTTGCTTTACGTATACAGAAATACTATCAGCGTAACTGTGGTGCGATGGGACACTGATGGCAGTCAATCCAGAGGTTATTAGTTCTTGTGAATCGTTGTAGAATTCTATTTTCAAGGTTCCGGCGATGTCAAGAATAGCGTGATTTTCGAAACTTACGGGTATTGTTGCTTCTACATGGGTGCTGTTATGAGGAAAAACTGAGATGCTTCCGATGGAGAATTGTGCGAGGGGCGCTCCCCAGGGTATTGTTGTGTTTGTTGAGAGCTGCACTGGGACGGCTCGGGCGAAATTGAGACTCGCAAAGATTTCTACATTGAAGTAGCTGTCGTTCAACATAAGGGGTACATGATTCATTGAGATGAAAGATTCTAGGTCTATGGGAATCGTGTGGGTTGCATTAACGTGGATGCCCTGTGGTATTGAAGGGACAAATGTTTCGGACAAATCAAGCACAGTTCCAGTGGGGTCTGTGACGCGTGTTGTCAGATTCAAATCAGCTAATTCGTAGTAGCCGTTGTTGGTTATAGAGAAGGGAAAAGAAAAAGTGATGCCCTTACTGGAGGGATGCATTTGAACTTCTCCAACGTTTACCCCCAGATTCATGACTGAAAATACAGCTGTGACAGAGAAGAAGAGTATTACTAGCCAGAGGATGATTGTGGCTATGCTGAGCATCCTTACAGCAATCTTCATCTACTTGTTTTCCTTCACTTTGGTCTCTTTGACGAGACTAAGTTGTGTCGTTTTTTTTAGTTTCTTTGGCTCTTATGGGTTCAATGGGTTTGATGGCTGCAGGAGTTCTTGGTCTGAATTCAGGTCGGTCTAGGCGTTTGAGTTGGATAACAAGTTGTACTCCTCGTGCTGTTAGCCCTGAGCCTATCCATCCCATGACGCCGAGATACATTATTCGGATGGATGCCCCGATCAGGGGAGCCAAGGAACTGCCGAAGACATCTACTAAGTTGGATGAGCCTGTGATTGATGGGTTGTTGATGAGGAATATGTAGGCGCTTATGAATGTGAAGGCTAGTAAACCGATGCCTGTGAAAAGAATTCCATATGCGATTATTATTGATTTATCTTCCATGATTTGGACCTCCGTGATACAGAAATAGATGCATACTTACAATATTAAGTCTTCTGCAATACTAAACCATATTACATTTAATTATCGCCGTTCACCAATTAATGATAAACTCAAAAGCCATTGAATACGCAATTATCTTGTAGATGTAATCAGTTCTTCATGCATATTCAACTGTTCTTTTTTCGTTTTAAAGCACGAAGGTAGTTTGACGCTTCTTGGGCAGTCTTTACGTAAGCCAGCTTTTTTGTTTTAATCAGTGTTAGTCGAGCTTCACAGTATGGGCATCTTTTGGTTTTCTGGGTAATTGTAGCCAGCAGAAATCGGCCACAACTGTAGCAGACAAACACCACATACATCTAACGCACACCCATCGAAGGAAAGCTTTTTCTTAGAATGACTTCAATACTGTATTAGGATGCAGATAAATGAGTCAACTTTCATTAGCAAATCTTGCTGCAAAATATTTTCGACAAAACGGGTATAAAACCGAAAAAGACACTAGTCTGGAAGGTATATCCGGGCTTTCGCGCAAGTTTGACCTGATCATTCGGAGAGGCAAAGAAAAACGTTCAGTTTGGATTAAAGATTGGAACCGAACAGTCGGCGTCAACATGATCATAAACATCGACACAGCCGCAGAAGACGTAGGATTCCCCAAACCCATAATCATCGCCGAAAAATTTAGTGGCCACGCCAAAGCCTACGCCAACCGCCGTGGCATCACTTTGCTGTCAAAACAGCAGATTCTACGGTTGCTCGGCTGAACTAATTTTTTTCAAAAACTCTTCAAGTCGTCCTTCGTTTTCCAGTTTTCCTAACCAATCAACGGTTCCGGATTTGCATTCTTGTTTCTTCTCGAGCACCTGAATAATCTCGTCCACCACCGCCTCTACGGTCTTGCCGCTAACGTCGATTTCGCAGACTTTATCGGCACCACAGGCAGATAGGGCGTCGAAGAGACAAACATCCAAAATTTCGGCGGCTAGATTCTCCCATATTTTCTTTTCGTTATATCCGCGTTTCTCTAGTACAATCTTGAGTTTGTGGGGGTCACGTCTGAGGACAAAAACGGTAGGCACTTCTTTCTTTGGTGCAACATCAGCAGCGTAATGTCCCTCAATTATGATGTTGCATTCTGACTGGGCTATGGTTTCTTGCAGCTTTTTTGAAACTTTTTTTGTGTCTGCGATTAATGTTTTCCTTTCCTCGTCTACGTTGGTGATTAAGTTCTCGGTCTTAACAAGCTCTGTTATGCCTACGTAAGTTGCATCCAGTTTAGAGGCTAACTTGTGGGCGACAACGGTTTTTCCCACGCCAGGAGTGCCGGTTACCAAAATGACTTTTCTGATTTTGTTCACGCGTCCTTTCTGTTTTAGTAAGGGGTCTGCCGTTTTATCAAATTTTGTGGTGCAGTAGCCTTGTAGCCATAATTCTTTTGGTTGACATTGCTTACGTTTGTTGAGACGAGCAGGGGGATATGTTTAAAGAGTTAAGTTATGGTTATTAGTTAACTTTATTGTAACCTTTGGAGAACTTATATATTTAGGTCATATCTAAATATTTACCATTACCGAAGGAAGTTACAATATTGAAGGGTTTTGATCCAGTAAACACTTGGATAAAGGGGGTCTGCCATAGCCATTCTAATAGTCGCGAAACTGTTCGTTCTTATTCTCGTTGGATAAACACCTTCTTAGAATTTGTAGGCAAGAGTGCGGGGGAAATAATAGACGAGTATGAACACACTTCATCTGATAGAGAGTTTAGAAGAAAGTACGCTCGTTACATAAGGGCTCTAATAGCTAAACTGCAAGGTAGGTATGCACCCGGAACCATCACTTTGGTGACAATGGTTATCCGTAGCTTCTTCAAGTATAATGATTTACCTTTGGGGTTTGTACCCGTGGGGACAGGACGAGTGATTCATCACAACAGAGACATAACTAAAGAAGAGGTTGCTAAGATTATTGGAGCCTCTAGACCACGAGAAAAAGCGTTCTTCCTAATGATGGCTCAATCGGGTTTACGTCCCTCCACTTTATGTATGCTCAAACTAAAGCACATTTCACCTGACTTCAAAAATGGAATGATACCGTGTAAAATTGAAGTACCTCAAGAGTTAGCTAAAGGGAAGTATAGGGGTTACTTTACTTTCATGGGAGATGAAGCAGTAAAGGCTCTGAAGCATTACTTTTCTAAAAGAAAGGATTTGACTCAAGATAGCCATATTTTCACATCTAGAACGAAACCCTCTAAAAGAGAAAATGTGGATGTTGATCCAAAGACCTTCAGTGTTAGATTTAATCTAATTGTAAGAGAGCTCAAAGATAATGGCGAATTGGAATTTGATGCACCTCACAATAAACCCGCTCAGATCAGGCTTTACAATCTACGCAAATATTTTAGGAAATTCGCTAACCAAGCTGGCTTCGAACACGTACAGTATTGGATGGGGCATGTGGTTAAGGAAGGGGTTGAGGAACACTATCGTCCACTAGATGTAGAATTCCATCGTAACTTGTACGCTAAGGAAGCTATGCCATTCCTAACTATCGAGTCAGCTACACCAAATGAAACACTAGATCTAATTGGCGAACTTAAAGGACAGATTACAGAAAGAGACCAGCGCATACAGGATCTTGAGGAACAACAGAAATCCATTGACTCAAGACTAGATGAATTTAAACGAATTGAAGAAGAGATCAAGTCCATCTATAAGGACCTGAAATATTTCAGTGAGGGAAACATAGCGATAGCTCATCTAAGAAAAGATCTGAAAGAAGAGATTCTTAGGGAAATAGCAAAGTCAACTAGACAGGAAAGCGAAGAGAAAACTGAACATCAAGAAACCTAGCCACTTTACCCTAGGCAATTAACTGAGTAGGCAAAGGATTCAATTGCTTACAGAAATATCTAATTCGGTAGCTCAACTTTTACTCATTGTGATTCGGTTAAGAAAGATCTTCGCCTTGCTCCCACCCACCCGCCACAATCAAGTCTCAAATTATATGTCTTTGTTTGTGTTTGGTGGTTAAAATTTAACGATTTAAGAAGATTTTTGAGATTTAAGCCTTTAATTCCAAAGTTCTGGTAAGTGTGGAATATAGTTCCAAACTAGTAACTCACTAACTTTGATCAAGTCCTAAATGAAATGATTCACTCGATGCCACGAAAAAAAAGTTAAGTCGTAAATAGTCAGATATAAATGAGCATGAATTGTAATTACAACTGTAATTATGTTTTTGACGGGGATTAATTATCCTTGAACTTTTTATATCGACTTCCCACTATATAAGCAACTATTACTTTTCAGATTAATGGTATAGACGTTCGAACGCCCATTGAGGGGTCTCCCGCAACTACGAGGTAGACATATAAGGGCATAAGTGGACGAAAACAACAATAAATTAACCTTATAGTCTTAACGTTAATTCTATGTTGTTTACTCGGATTTTTCTCTATTTTTCTCTGCTTATACGACTATAACGGAGACCCCAAAGTCCGTCCGAATACGATTGTGACAATGAAATAAAAAATCTCTAGTTGTGTGACGAATAAGGTTCTGTTTTTGTTTCTAAATTGTGAAAAAGACGGAAAACCATAAGAACCAAAAGTTTACTGGAAGACCACGAAATAACACAATTTTTGGCGATTCGATTTTTGAGGCATATTTTATTGCTTCTTTGCTTCTGGCAATCACTATTTGGATTTAGCTTTTTTCGACATGATCTTTTAGAATGCCCATTTGAATTAGAAGGTAAACTGTTGCACTCCGCATGAGCTCCGCTTTGCTTTGATAAACTCCTGATTCTACTACTTTGTCAAGAAGCTTATTGAATTGTTCATCAACGGTTACTCGCAGTTCTACCATTTAGATCACTTGAGTTTTTGAGTGATAGAAAACGATAAAAGTTAATTGCACACCACATGCACATTGTGGTGGATAACTAATGGGTAAAACTGTAAATTTTGGAACTAAACGTTTGGGACGTATCATGTTTCTTTTTTGTATATCAATGATGCTCTTTTTCACGCCTTCAGTGAACGCATTGTCTGAAACGTATTATGCGGATTGGAATCTCCCTTTTGATGCTGACAGCGTGGGATTTAGCTACCAGGTAGAAGTTGATTTTCAAACTGAGCCAAATGGAAAATGGATTTTAAACAAAACATATGCATTAACGTACACGATCTCAATTACATACGTGAACCAGTCTTATTTTGATTCAGATGAGGTCTATATGCAATTTTTTGAGCCAGATTTATCAGAACAACTTTGGTTAAGACCTGTTGAAGTGGTTAAAAACAGTTGTATTGTAGACCGTGAACAGTCAGGAACCGTGGTTGCAAGATACACTCCAGACCCAGCGTTTGCACGTTTAGATGAAGAAAGAAGCACTGGATATGAAGCATGGTTAGATTTCAAAGTTTACAAAAACCAAGAAGCACTTCCCTACGATAACGTTGTATGGCAATGGAAAGCAGACTATTCATTACCAATCACGTTTGAAGAGGAACAAGCATCAACAGAGTTTGACATTTTTTCGCTAAGCATTGTTTTCTTGGGAGCAACTGTTATCGTAGCTTCAAGCATTGGATACTTACTTTATAGAAGGCACAAAAAATTACGGGAGAGCAAAAAATAACCTGCCGCTTAAGCTTGTTGTGCAAACATATTTTTTCTAGAATATTCTTCACTTGCCTTTTTATCTTTCAGAACTGTCTTTTTGGTTTTGGATTCTGGTTTAGATTCTATCAACTTGACTAGGCGTCTCAAACTCTACGTCAATCATATGTAGTGAGTGTGCCATGCAGAACCTTTTAGATTTTTTCATCTATTGTAAAAACTTTTAGAAGTTTCTAAATGTGAAATGCAGAAAAAGTTAAAGCTGAATCGAAAGAAATGTGAGGAGAAAAATGCAGAGCTAAAGGAACTGATTAGAACCGTAACTCTTTTTTAAGATATTCACTTGTCTTTGTGCCATCTCCCCATATTCTTTCAGGTAACTCGGTTATGTAGACATTTGATAGACCAAGCAGTTGGTTTCCTTTTTCATCACGCATTCTCTTGAGAATTAGGGCGACTAACTCCTTCGTGTCTTTCTTAGTAAGATTCTCTCCTGTGCAAACGATATGAAAATAACGAATACCCTTCACTAAAGAAGAGAATAATATGTCTTCTATTGCTTCGGTCTCTGTTTCAGAATGCCAGACTTCATAAACATCGACCTTTTCAGTTCTTTTGACTTTTGCCCAAACATCAGGATAATAATTTCTGGCAAAAGGTTTATGCTGAGTCGCATGAGCGGACAATATTATTGGTTTGTATTCTCGACTGATGTGATGTGCAAAGATTGATGAATAAACAGGTTTTCCTGCATCTGTCTTGGTTTCTCTACAAAGTTCAAACAGAATATTAACTATTTTATTATGCAATTTAGAATGTGCTATGTTCTATCCCTCATTGCAAGCCGATATGACTTTAGTGTCTGGGAGTTTCTTAAGCTTTATTCAATTTAATAAAGTTCTGAGAAAAGCCTCTGAAAAATCTTGATGTGAGAACTGGGGAAAAAGTTAAAGCCAAAAATAACCAATTAAGAGGGGGGAGAATTTTGTGAAACTAATTGTGGAGATTGAAACTAACAATAATCCACTCAGTTTTGACTTATTCGTCTCAAAGGAAGAAAAACAAAAGAAAGGGTGGAAATAGTTTGCCTAAAGATGACGATGCTCTCGGAGCACTTGTTGCATTTTTCTTGGGACTTGTAGGATTAGCCATACTCGCATCAATTTTTGGACCTAAATGCCCAAAATGTGGAAAGTCCGTGCAACAAGGAGCTAAGATTTGTCCTCATTGTGGAGCGGTATTGGAGTGGTAATAGGTTGGTAGGCTCTATTAGATTAAGTTCCAGAATTGAAACTAATCTTTCGTCTATTCATCTTGGAGTCTTGTCGCTTCTTCTAGTTCTTCATACCTTCGAAGTAATTACTATGGATGCTATCGCTTTCAAAATATTAATAGTATGGATAGCTTTTAATCTCTTAGCTTTTCCATTCGCTAAAAAGAGATTCATCACTCCGAGATTAGCCAATCCAAAATGCCCTCTTTGTGAAAGAAATCTTGCAATGATAGAGCTGTATTGTGAACATTGTAAATTGACTACAAAAGTTCCAAAAGAAGAATAATGCGCGCATGCAAAAAAATCCATGAAAATCTAACTAACTTTTATTTAACTAGTGTGAATGATTATCATCGAGATGTGAAAACTTCCTTTGGTCGGTTTGTTCTATGAAACTGTTTTCTCATAGAAAGGGTTTGAAGAAAGTTAGGACGGAAATTCAAGTCAATTCTATTGATGATGCATTAAGGAATCGGTTATGGAACATATTAGATTATTACTTATGGAAAAATGGTTGTGCACCGAATGGAGGCATAATGAGTGATGTGGAATCGTTATTCATTATGTTATGGCATTACTACTTCAAAAAACCTACAGATAACTTAACTCGTCGTTGGTCAAAAGACTATGGTACCTTGAGGCAATATTATTTCAACTGTAATTGGTATGAGGTTTACGACTTCATTGAATTCATAGCAAATGAGTATTCAGATAAAGAAACTAATGAAAGGTTAATGAAAACTTGTAACCAAGTTCTTGAGAAGGAATTATCTGCGTATCGTTTTGTTGGGGGAAAAATTACTGAGATAGTTTCGGAGGTAGAGATTTCAGAAATCGAAGAAGCCCTTACTACTCCTTTGAACCCAGTTAGGACTCATTTAGAAAATTCCTTGAAACTGCTCTCAGATCGAAAATCTCCCGATTATAGAAATTCTATAAAAGAGTCAATAAGTGCTGTTGAAGCAATTTGTAGATTAATAACTAACGATGAAAAAGCCACATTAGGGCAAGCGTTAAAGGAAGTAGAAACAAGAGTAGGCTTGCATGGGGCTTTGAAGAAATCATTCAGTAATCTATATGGATATACTAGTAGTGCAGATGGAATACGGCACTCATTAATGGATGATTCCAAATTGGGTTTCGAAGATGCAAAGTTCATGTTGGTTTCGTGTTCTGCTTTTATTAACTACCTAATATCCAAATCGGGAAATGCAAAAATAAAACTCGCATAAAATAATATGTTCGGCAGATAGAGTTCCGATTCCTAGAGTTGACTTATCATCAGTCCATCCTTCTAGTTAACTCGCAAACGGAAAGAATAAGAGAAAAATTGAGTCACTCTCAGTAAATGTGAGTTTACGGTAGCACCGAAGAAAAAGACAGAAAAGACACAAGAATACGGTGTCACCTCCAGCAAGATATATCTAATTAGAAGTTGCTAATGTTTACGGGGAGGTCAAGTGACAAGCACTTTTACAATATTGTGTTCCGAAGGCATTGTCATGGGAGCTGATAGCCGAATTACTTATCAGGGAAGAACATTTGATAGCGTTCAGAAAATATATCAAATGAAGAAAACTCAAATAGGCGTATCCTACTGGGGATATGTTGGTTTCAATGACCACAAAACAGTTTTAGAACATCTTATAACTTTCGAAAAAATTTGTGTAAAAACTTCTGATACAGTAGATGACGTTTCAGAAAAACTCAAAGAATACTTGCAACATATTAGTCCAAAAATCAGTGATACTGGCGGTTTTCATGTTGCTGGCTGTGTCAACCAAACTGCAGATATACCATATCGTCTCAGACACGTGTTCCATGAGACTTGGCATGATGTTGGAGAATTCACAAACGAGAACTGTCATATAGAATATCACGATTCTCGTGGAAACAGAGTAGCTTTTGAAAAGTCAAGGAAATATCCAGTTTTGTTCAATGGAGATAATTTTGTGGCTAACGCTCTTTTCAATTATGCTCCAGCGATTAACAACGGCTTTAGAATAAATACAGACCTTCTCACGCTAGGAGAAGCGATTGAGCTTTCACAATTGATTTTAGAAATTGCGGTTAAAAGATTAGCATACTTTTTTGGTCCAAATCAAAGAAGAGCATTACCCACAACTGGTGGGCAAATTTTCATATCAAAAATTACGTGTAAAAACGGATTTGAATGGGTTAAGTCAAGGCAAGACTCAAAGGTTGAAACAACACCAATTGATAATTTTTCTTTTGAAGAATTTTTTGGAAACAATGAGAAAATGGTAGATGAAACTTCTTCATTACCTCATATGATCGGTCTTCGCCCCTCAAACTGTAATCCTTATGAAGGCTCGATTTGCATTTATCCAATTCCAAAAGAAAATGAAAAAAGAGTAGTTGGTTTTACTCAATATCTTCCAATTAGTAATCAAGGAACAACTAATATTCTAAATAACCCCAAGTCGGTTGGATTTAGAAACAGAAATTCCTCTACCAAAAAAGGAAACAAAAAACAGAAATGAAGAAGCAAAAAACTGAAGAACAACCGCCATCTTTAGGCGAGAGACTTGCGAAAATAGCACTTAAATTTGTTTTACTATTTCCATAAAATTTAATACCGAGCGGTAACTTTTTGCTTGTGGAAGTTAGACTCTATTTTTAGCCAATAGGGCTTAACTTCCATTTTTACCTAAGTTTCTTGATAAAAACGCTTTTCTTTTCTACAAAGAGAGATAAAAAGAGAAACAGGATGAAAAATTTATTAGGCTAAAAATAAGATATGACTACCAATGACGCTAATAAATGGTTTTGCTATCGGAGCCATAGCTGGATTGGTCTTGAGGTTAGGCATAGTGAGAGCTTCAATTGATATGGCGTATCTCATTATTGCCTTAGGACTTTTAGTCACAGTTGTTCGTGTTATCCAGAGAAGGGCGATGATAAATCCAACAAGTGACGGCATCATAATGGGTTTCTGTTGGCTTTATGGAATGCTTAACTTGTTTGAAGTTCCCACGTTAGTCTAAGCCCTAAGACCGCTTTAGCCCTAAAAAATTTAGGTTATTTTTCAGTAAGAAGTGAAATAGAACTGGTCAAGAGAATAATGGTTACATTAGATGATGAAAAATACGAAATTCTTCAGAATCTTAAAGGGTTCGGAAAGAAGGATGCTGAGAAGATAAAAAAAGAAAAGAAAATAATAGTTACTTGGGTTAACACTATAAATGGAGAGCCTCAAGTTGAGTGAAAACGAATTCGTCAAACTATCAAATGATGTATCAAACATCAAAAAAAGACTGGCCACCATAGAACGCCGTTTAGAAAGAATTGAAATTGCCTTAATGTGTTCTTATGCTGCCCCTAAGCGACATCAAAAACCTGCCATTGAACCGCTAAAACTTGATAAGAAAACAAGAGACAATATAGCTATTACCTGATTCGTGCATTTACCACTTTCAACTGCTTTCAACCATCTATGAATAAATCTATCCACTTTCCAGCCGAACCCATTCCTGTTCTGACCTAAGCCAATCTGCTTTCTGTCAGGTCAAGGCAGTATTTTTTCCATAAAGACGCTGACGCCACTTCCTACTATCCTGTTCAGGCGTCGGCTATCAAAAGCAGTTGGGTTTGGGGATTAAACTTTAACTCTTAGAGACTCTTCGTAGAATCTAACTAAAAATCACGGCAATCCTGATCTTCGGTTGTGGAGCTGCGAAGGTTGCCCAAACTTCCTTTTAAGAGTTAAAATCTGAAAGTTTTTTAATACGTGTCAAGAAGAAAGAGGGTTTGCTGGGGCTCATGAAAGTGCAGGAAGGGAAGAACAAAAAAGGAAACCCCCACCAGCCAATCGCAGAACTGGAAACTTCCTAAAGCCCTCTCAGCCCAGTTTCTTCCGATGTCTTACTCCCAAAAAAAGGGGAGGAAAATTGTTTGGTTTATTTCCGTTTTCTGAGTGCCCAAAAGGCTGCTACGCCTATGACACAAGCTATTGCAATGGCTGCTATGATGGCTGTTTCTGTTGTGATGAATGGCGCTTCTGTTGGTTCTGTTGGCTCCGGCTCCGTCGGTTCTGGCGTCGTTGGTTCTGGTTCTGTAGGTTCAGGTGTTGTAGGCTCAGGTGTTGTAGGCTCAGGTTGTTCAGGCTCGATTGGTGTTGCCAGTGTTGGCGCGTCACCTACAGCTATTGAGGTTTCTATATATGAACCATAGTAGGATTCTGAGCCTGCAAAGGTGACGAGTATTATGTAATGGCCTGGAACCGGAGGCTCCCACATAATGCTGTAGAATCCGGTTGAGTCGGTCGTGGTTGTACCTATATCATAATAGTTTCCGTTAGGATCCATGACTACTTCAAGTTTCACATCAACACCAACTGCATCATATGGTCGCTCAAACTGATTGTATACATACAGCATCCAATCGGTCATACTTTCATCAGCCACTGCGGGTACACCGTTCGGGAAACGCATTCTAAGAGCCGCACTCTCTGTGCCCGGAGAAATGTCCGTCACAGTACCTCGAAGTACGGTGCTATCTCCCAACGGAACAGCTGCCAACGGTGCATCAACAGAAATAGCGCTTGGACCCTTGCCTATAGCATAGATCCGCTGATCGTAGGTGTTATACGTAGCTATAATGCTGTCGCCAATGATCATAGTAGAACCCCACTCGCTGCAACGGTAGGGCATTCTGAAGATTTCCTCTCCGGTTTCTATATCAATTGCAACAAATGGTGCACCACGATGTGCAGGATCGAATGGGTTGTGTTCAGTGTTCTCAATGTATATTTTTCCGTCGACAAAGAAGGCAGGTCTGAATCGCCACTTGTTGTTATGTAGATTCTCAGCGTAATAGTCGGTCACCTCATGTACCCAGAGGGTTTCACCAGTCTGGACATCTCGGCACCATAATTCTCCACCATAGTTACCGGAGAAATATTTGCCATCATAAATATTGTCCCAACTGTTACTTGATGCATATCCCCATATATCCGTGTAGTGCTGCGGTTCACTTGGACCCCAAATTTGTACTCCTGTACTGAGGCGGAAACCATAATGTACCCTACTCTCTTTTACAGATAAAGTGAAAACGTCGTCTACTGCACTCGCATCTTGAATGTCGTAGTGTGCCCATTCTATTGGTGCTGTCCAAGATCTATTGTATAGTAGTGTTCCTTCCATTCCGGGTACAATGCTTATAGCCCAAAAGGCAACATTGGTTTCTGTCAGCGTATACTTGTCACAATCTGTTCCAAGTATTATTCCTTCACGAACCTTATCTACATGTCCCGGTAAGCCTGTTGGTATCGTCACGTTCCATTCAATGCCAGCTGCAGTATCTTCAGCGTCATAAACTCGGCCTTGCGGATTGAAGCTTCCCCTACCGACAAGACCACCACTTGGATTGGAGACTACTTTAGATGAGTTCCAGAGAGTCATCCAACCATCGCGCAAATCAACCGTGTAGATGTAAATCTCGCCTTTAGGACCGTACACTCGTGTACCAGAAGGCACGCGCTCCATAGTGTACACCCATCGTCCAGTTATGGGGTCAAATGCGTTCCAAGTGGAGCCACTATTTGCCCACAGGAAATCAAAGACACCGTGATAGTTGTGTGAGTCAAAGAAGAATACTTGACCAAAATCTAGGTTTCGGTTGTTTCCATTGCGGTCGAGAAGTGGTCTTTTCCATAGCTCTTCTCCAGTATGTAGATCTACAGCAATAACATTACGTTCGAGACCAGTTTCGCTCCCAGTTGTTTCGAATTGGTTGTAGAAGAGTATTCCGCCGATGATCACTGAGCCTGTCCATTTAGGTTCGTATGCGTCGCTTTGTTCAAAGCCCCAGTTGTTCATTTGTCCTCCAGCGAGACCTCCCATCGTTAGCACTTTTGTCCACAACACGTGACCGGTGTTTGGGGCATTATCGTTGTAGTCAGCATAGAGTGTTTGTGCTGGAGGAGATGCATCCATTGATACCTGATCTCCCAACCAGTTTCCTGCAATCGGCGACCATGCCCATATCTGGGCATCTATTGGACGTGTCCAATACTCAGTAGGAAGCGGTTGAACCGGGAAATGTTGAATCGGTTCTTCTTGCACTACCAACTCAACAATCGGGCTCCAACTTTCTATCATTGTTGCACCAGCAGGAGCTGTAGCTTCAAAGAAGCCGCTAGGTACGTCAGGATTCAGCTGTTCAGGGAAGTAAGTTTGTAGTGTGTATGTACCAATCTGGGTAGGCGTGTAGACGACACCTGTTCCACCAGTCGAATCAGTGTTAATAGGACCTAGAATTTCTGTCGTACCATCAGGTTTTGTGAGTGTTACGGTTAGGCCTTCCCAAGCATAAAGTATGTTTGGCGTTGGGTATTCACTCCCTACGTGGATCAGTACTGGCTGGTTGACTTGTTGTGGGTTTGGCATAGCATTTACATAGGGGAAGGGATTTACTCTAATTTCTTGGGCGGTGGCAGCTGGTAAAGCAACCAGTGTAGCAGATATTGTTAGTACTAAAATTAATGCTATTGTAGCAATTTTTGTTTTTATTTCGAGTTTTATCATTTTGTTTTTTTCCTTTTTAATTTTTTCTAGTAAGTTCTGGATTCCCTAAAGAACATCTAATCTACCAATATTGAACTAAAAGAAAACTGAGCAAACGCTAGAAGCAGATAATTGAATCAATGTTTTATCCCCCGTGATTTTTGTCCCCCATTGATAGAAAGGATAACCCCTCTTGGAAATCCTTCACTCAACTTAAAAATAGTGTTTCGATGTATGTACCTAATAAGCTTTAGGATTAACGTTAATTTAATATTTTTTTAGCCTTTTTATGCGTACTCTTTCAGAGAGAGTTATTAGATTAGAGGTAAAGAGATGGATTGGGGGTTAAAATTTAACCCTAAGTGTATTTTTTCGATTCAAGAAACTTTTCTACTGATTTCATCTGTGCATCACTTAATCTACTGAACCAAACATCTTTTTTTAGGCGAATAACATCAGCTGGAACAAAACCCAAAAAAATGTAGATACATAGTGCATTAGTTTTTATCAGTTCTCCGCTTAATGTTGTTTGATAAGATGTTTTTTGGTTTGAGTTATGCTTAGTCTTTATCAAGTCGGTGAATAATTACGGCTTGTATGTGTTTGAGAATTCAATCCTAGATATTGAAAATCTAGTTTATTCCCATCTTCTTTCTTGCAGATTGATCTAACTTGGCGTATCTGTCAAGGGTTTCAGTTAGCACTATTCCTGTGAAGGCTTTGAGTTCTAGATGGTTTAATCCATACTCGTTGCCTAGTTGCATCAACCTCTGGCTTCTAAACCAGTGCAGGTACAGGTTTGGATTGTTCTTGTGAGGGTTCTCTGATGTTAATCCCACTAGATATCCTAATTGTTTTACTGCTCGATAGACGTGGACTCTTGACATTGGTTTTTCTTTAAGCTTAGGACTTGGAAACAGGAGATCTTTAGAATCCTTCACTCGTTTTGCTAAACTATGCGCAAAACGTTCTTTCATGGGAACTGAGAAGGGTCTTCTAACCGTAGGTACTTTCTGGGTGATATGTTTCTTTCTAGCCGAGTATAGAAGGTTGGCTTTGCACTGCTTGCATATTGTATCATACTTAAGATTCTCAAGTCCACACCGAGTGCAGATAAGAACTAGGTCAACACTCTTCCATCGCTTGAGAACTGGATAGTTGTATACTTTGATCTCCTTATCTTCTAAAACAAACATTCGCTTCTTAAGACTAAGAACTTCGGAGATTCTTCCAGCTAGAAGGAAAGCAGTAATACAAGCATCTCGAATATCGGAATCTTTGATTGATTCAAATATTCTATCAAGTTTGTCCCACCCACAAAACTCCACCACGTCTCTATCAACTGAGTGTCTATAGTAATCGTGGCTAGCCCAATAGCTTACGTTACCCATATTCCCCCTCTCTCAAACTACTGAATCTTAATATACAATAAATAATTGTCAACCTTAGTTATTTATGGTTTCTTCATCATTTTTAGTGCGTGCCTTACTAAATTAATTGATAATTTGTTGTTCTTCTTGACTATAATAGCGAATGCAACATTCCAACCAAATAGTGGGGGTATGGGCTTTGTCAGCATCCATTGTTGACGTTCTCTTCTTCCAATTGTTGCTTATGGACATCAAAGGTCACAGCCACCATTCCTAAACAAACTAGAATCGACGCTGGAATAGGGTGGGCACTCAAAAATACTACCCCTCCAACTACCAATACCAACACCCCTTTAGTTAATCGACTTAGTTGGTAACGTTTTCTTTTCAACCCTTGACTTGATTCAGATTTAATCACTCCACACCTCCATTAGGCTTAGTTAATTCCTCAATTCTTTTCTCCAGCTCGGTTATCCGCTCTTTTAGAGCCAAGTTTTCTTTCTTTAGTTTGGTAATCTGATGCCCCCTACGAATAGAACCCCAAACATCTGTCATTCATTCACCTCCTCCTAATGCTTCCCCGATCCCAACTTTTCTTTCGATGTGTCATAGTCTCCATGAGTGTAAGATGGTTGAGAATCTTCCTCGTTGGTTGTCCCCGTAGTCTCCGTCTTCGCATTGTGATCCGAACCGTCTCTCGTTTCTTTCTTCTTTGGTTTCCCCGTATTGACCCTGTTCTTGTTTCACCGTTTTCCCTATGGTATTGTTCCCACATCTCCGAACTCACGACATCATCTCCGATTGAGTATTGTGATTGGGTGAGCATCCAAAATTAGAATCGTATAAGTTAACCACACTTTTCTTTCGCGATAGACTAGAGGAATCGAAAGGTGTTGTAGAAAATGTTATTTCAGAACTGCTGACAATGTGCTGTATATTAAGCTGTATCCTTTCTCTTCTTCTATATAGATTAATTTTATCAATGTCGCTTAAACAACATTGTTTCAACCATTTGTAAGTAAGGTTGACATAATTTATTGTCTGCTCTAAAGAAGGACTCTCTTGAGAGGTTCCCCCAATATCATTAGGAGTATACTCTAATTCTGGTGGTTCGTGAACTAAGCAGACATCCTCTAAAACTTCTATCCTACATTGAGAAACCTTCTCAACATCGAACACCTCTAATCTAACGCTTTCGTCTATAGAGAACTTGCTCTCTAGAACAGTACCCAGCACCAATGTATTAACAAAGGTGTCAACGGCTTTGTGCCAGACCTTGAAGTGTTGTTTAGATAGAGCTTGTTTACCTGTCTCAATAATTTTGATTCCTAACGACTTAATCATCTGGTCAACTTTTTTAGTAGCTGGTTTGTAGACGCTGATGGTTAGAGTTAGTAGTATAGTTTTGATTCCGTGTGTGTGAGCTATTTGCTTTACTAGTGGTAGAGCTTTAACGAAACGAGCTATGATGTGTGTCTTAAGCCAACTCGCATAAATCATAAAGTCTTCGTTGACGTTCTTGGTTTCGTTTAGAATTATTCTATCTGGTAGAACTATTACTTGGTCTATGTCTCCGCCATACTTGTCTGTTGGAACATTCTGGTATACTGTGCGACCACTTAGACTAGGAGCAGTTGTTACAGCTGATTCTCCAAGTCTGCCTTTCATCTTGTTCGTTAATCCTTTTGGGCTTTCACAAGTTCTCTTACGTTTTTCTAGAACTTGACGGATCTGGATGACCTTTTTATTTGGGTAGCTTCTCAAGTCAATACGCTAACTCCTATGATCTGAATTCGAACAGATTGTAGCAATAGCAAATTGGTGCACACGACGGACTTCTCAAAGTTTGTGTGCACCAAAGTTCGTCTATTCAATCATTGTGTCTCCTGCGATAATTTGCGTCTTTGATAAAGCCTAAGATCTTCTGGAATCGCTTCAAAGCAATGTTGTGAAAGATAGTTGTAGGGAGATTCCAGAAGAGCTTTCGTGTTCTCTTTAAGTTTAGGTAAGGAGGTTTTCTTGTTGCAGAGTGGGCAATGGACCAAATACTCTTTGGGAGTTGAAGAGGTTGTGGTCTTTTGTGCTTCTACATATTCGTGTCTAATTATACGCGGTGCAATTGTATTAAGTTGCTTCCATGACTTTTCTTTAAACTCATTATGTATATACTTCATTACCCATGAGTAGCTCATACCTACTCTCTTGGCTAGTTCTTTTGGTGTAGATTTGGTCACTTGAGCAAGAATCCCCAAATGAATTCTAATCTCTTCTTCGTTAACAGTCCGACGTTGAGTATTTGCTAAAAGTATAGCGATGGCTTTCTTTTCAAGGGTGTCGATATGATCAAGTTTCAGAGTTTTCCAGTTAGGATTAGCTTCTTTTCTGTGTCTACCGTCAATTATGTCACCATTTGCATCAAGTAATATTGGATATAGTTGACCGATTATACCTTCTGAGGTTTTAATATCCTCAACTAAATCCCTCTCTTCTTCAGTGCTCACTGCTACCACTAACTCATTATTCCTAGATCTTCGATTTGATCTGGGGGTAGTTTGTGCATCCTAGCCAACTCTTTCAGCATTGCTACCCTCAAGAAGGTGCTTCTATCCATCCCAAGGTTCGCAACAACTGAGTCTAGCAGTTGGAGTTGGTCCTCAGTTATTTTTGCACATACTCTTTTCGTTCGCTTTTGTTTTTCACTCAATTTCACACTCCTCCTTACGTTTTAGCATTAATAGTATAAAGCACACTTGTGCATAAAAGTGTTGCTATGTGCACAATGGATGCTTTATAAGGTCTAATGGATTCCACAATCAATCAGTGTATTAGATAGAAATGGGGAAAAGATTGGACATGACCAAACATATATGTCATTAATAAGTTTCAGTTAGTAGATGTGGCTAATGTCTTTTGATAGATTAGAAGAACTAGCTAAAGTAGTGATTTGGTTTGATTCTGCTCGTTGGTCAGAAGAAAATCAAAAGAGTTTTAGCTGGCAACCAAATTTACAGCTTTCGGCATCGCAAGAAATTCTTACTCACTGGTTAACGTATATTACGGATATGCAAAGACCGTGGCAACAGGTTTGGAATGTTGGAAAACCTGTTTTCAGAGAAATTGTTAAGGCTTTTTCAGTTACCGATTTTCAAAACTGCACAAACATAGAAAACACAAAGAGGGAAATCCAACATTTTCTTGATGATTTTAGGCCAGATCCTATAAAGGAAGGAAAGGTTAAACCATTCATAATTGGAGATCTCAAGTACACTCCTCGTTATTCCAGACAACATGATTGTATTGAACGGGTACTCACAATTTTGGCGTATCAATATGAAAAAAATTTTATAAAATTCATTGGGGAAAGTATCAAGAGATGGGAACAAAATCCTGAAGGACTTCGCTACCTTGCGCATGACCTTTACTTGCTCACTTATAGCCGTCGTCTTAATCTTAGCAAAACTAGTGAAGCCCTCGTAAACAAAGAAAAACAGAAGTCGTTATATTCTAATTGGAATCGCTTTGGATACAAGCGTTTGTGGGCAGGTCTTCGTGATTATCGCAAAATGAGAAGTTTTCTTAAATTTATTGATCAAGGATTTGTTGAAGTGTTTGGTCAAATAGATGGTAACCACCTCTACAATATTTGGACAAAGAAAAATAACTTTGGTTTGAATCTTTTAGAGCTTCCGGGAGACGTTTGGAATATTAAATTTATGCAAAAGATTGTAAAACCATTAGCTGAGAATGCAGGAATGAAGATAAAGAAATCTTGGGGGGCATCATACATCGCCAGAGAACTAGCTGAACTGATACAAGCAGAACAGTTTTACCCAGAGCAGTTTGATGTTTCATTTGATCTTTCAGCTAAAGCCTGTGAGAATGGAGATTGTGATTTATGTCCATTTGGTGACTCTGATTTGAAAGATGTTTGTTTATCAAATACATCAGCTGTTGGAAGAAAATATTGCCCTGTAGCGCTAGCAACGTGTCAATTTAGAATGATTTGTAATACTGAGAATTGTCCCGTTGCGAATGGAATAGGAAGGAATCTGTGCACAAAATGACTTGATTAGGATGCCACATTTCTGAATGCTCACTAGAAGTATTGTTGTTGTAGAAAAACTATATTGGTTTTGATTTAAGATAAGCAAATAACCAAAAAAATGAGCTGATGGTCCAAGTAACGTAACAGTATTGTATCTTAATGGTTATAAACAATTCTTGTAATATGTTATTGTGTGATGGGGATTTCGGCGTTGAGGTTACTGGAGATTATTGAAAGGGTTACGCGGAAGATTGCACCTGGGCCTGCTCCATCATTTAATGAAGCTCATGTAGTTAAGGCGCTAGAAATAATCGGTGATTACAGAGTTGTGGGCAGAATAAGGCTGTCTAAAGAGCTCGGATTGGGGGAGGGCACAACGAGGACGCTTCTGAAGCACCTGAAAAATGAGGGAATAATTCAAAGTTCAAGAAGTGGAATCGTGTTCTCTGAAGAGGGAAAGATGCTGTTTTCTGATTTGCGAAGTAAACTCAGCGAGTGCATTGAAGTTTCCAGCAGCCCTTTGACGCTTGGAGCATTTAACATTGGGATTCTTGTCAGAGACTCAGCTAAGGCAGTAGGGAGCGGCATGGAACAAAGAGACACCGCGATTAAGAGCGGAGCGTCAGGGGCAACTACGCTAATTTTTTCCAGCAACAAGCTGTCTTTGCCGATGGGTGAGGAGAATATTTCCGAAAGTATGCCAGAGCTGCACGACAAGCTGGTGACCCAGTTTAAGCCGAAAGAAAACGATGTTATCATAGTGGGATGCGGAGAAAACAGAGAGACCGCAGAAATCGGAGCAAAAATGGCAGCCATCAAACTACTAAAAAACAACAACTAATCATTATTTCTCTAGGAAAAACAGAAAAAAGCTAGTTTTCAACAATGAAGTATTATTAGTATACTAATATGAATAGGAATTTTCTTGATTTTTTGGTTTTAACCCATTTTTGTGCTTTGCCATAAATCCTAATATTTGCTAACCAAAAAAGAAAACAAACAAAATAACAAAGGTTTGCAAAAAATTTCACACAATTAGAATACTCTAACAATAGTTAGATTAAGACTTTAAGTGGGCTTGGCGCTTTCCCCGCACACTCCAGCCGGAATTGGCTGTCATAGGAGGTGATCCGGCCGCAGGTTCCCCTACGGCCACCTTGTTACGACTTCTCCCTCCTTGCGGAACTCAGATTCGACGCAGCCAAGAAGACCACGCCTCACCCAAACCCCACTCGGATGGAGCGACGGGCGGTGTGTGCAAGGAGCGGGGACGTATTCACCGCGCGATGATGACACGCGATTACTAGGCATTCCATTTTCACGAAGGCGGGTTCCAGCCTTCGATCCAAACTGAGGCAGGGTTTAGGGATTGCCTTCCCTTTTCAGGGTCGGAACTCATTGTCCCTGCCATTGCAGCTCGCGTGTAGCCCGGGGGATTCGGGGCATACTGACCTGCCGTAGCCCGCTCCTTCATCCGTCTTGTCGACGGCAGTCCCTCTAGAGTGCCCCTCGGAAAACTTCCTTGGTAGCAACTAGAGGCGCGGGTCTCGATCGTTGCCTGACTTAACAGGACACCTCACGGCACGAACTGGCGACGGCCATGCACCTCCTCTCAGCTCGTCAAGCAAGACCTTCAATCTGGCTATCATACTGCTGTCGCCCCCGGTAAGGTTCCCGGCGTTGACTCCAATTGAACCGCAAGCTTCACGCCTTGTGGTGCTCCCCCGCCAATTCCTTTAAGTTTCAGCCTTGCGGCCGTACTCCCCAGGCGGCGGGCTTAATGGCTTCCCTGCGGCACTGAAATGGCACGTAGCCATTCCAACACCTAGCCCGCATCGTTTACGGCTGGGACTACCCGGGTATCTAATCCGGTTCGCTCCCCCAGCTTTCGTCCCTCACCGTCGAGCGCGTTCTAGTCGACAGCCTTCGCCACTGGTGGTCCTCCCGGGATTATAGGATTTCACCCCTACCCCAGAAGTACCGTCGACCTCTCCCGCCTCCTAGCATAGTAGTATCTCCCGCGGCTCAACGATTAGGTCGCTGAATTTAACAGGAGACTTGCTAAGCCGGCTACGGACGCTTTAAGCCCAATAATCATCCCTACCACTCGGAGAGCTGGTATTACCGCGGCGGCTGACACCAGTCTTGCCCTCTCCTTATTCCCTCGGCTAGTTATACCAAAGAAAAGCCAACCTCAGCGGATGGCACTCGGGGTAGCCCCGTCACACTTTCGTGCATTGCGGAGTTTTCGCGACTGCTGCGCCCCGTAGGGCCTGGGTCCTTGTCTCAGTACCCATCTCCGGGCTACCGCTCTCACGGCCCGTACCGGTTATAGGCTTGGTGAGCCGTTACCTCACCAACAACCTGATCGGACGCGGCCCCATCCCCAGGCGACATTGGAAGCATGTTCCCAATGCCCTTTGAGTGAGAAATCATTCCAGACATACTCACCTATCGAGTATTAGCCCCAGTTTCCCGGGTTTGTCCTCGTCCTGAGGGTAGGTTAGCCACGTGTTACTGAGCCGTCTGCCGCGTCTCAACATAGCTAGAGACGCTCGACTCGCATGTCTTAGTCCCACCCCGATAGCAGTAAGGTCCGGCAGGATCAACCGGATTTAAATTTTTATATTCGGAGTATTTTTGCCACAAAACCGACTGGAATTGCGGATAAGCGCCAAAGCCCACTTCGGATCTGACCAAAATCAGGTCCTCATCTTTGTCGCCGCAACCGGAGTCAACCACTTCATTCTAGGGCGTTAAACGCCTTTATCGTCTGGGTTGAAGCCGCCTAAGGTCACGGCTAGTGCAGTCACCTCGTCCAGATGGGATATCTGTGGCGATCGTGCAACTAACCATGTTTTCCAACGACCTAATTAACCTTTCTGAAGGCTTGAAAACAGGGGGCTAGATGTTTGTTTTGTTCCAATGTGACTTGTTTTTGATGTTTCAGTGTTTTGTGTTGTATATGTGAATGGAGAATGTATGGTTGATACGGATTTGGTGGTCATAAAGTATAATGGCGAATCGGCTTTTTTGTTCATTGCACAGGTGAGTGTGTTGAATGAAATTCTTTTGGCTTGCAAAGAGTTGATTGTCGACGCCAAAGTTGGGTGCGCAGACTTAGTTTTCAAGGATATATGTCTGAATATTCTTGCCAAGGCAAGATTAGTCTTAACTATCTCAAAATGAAGTAAAGGTTTTTATAGAAGTTACTAATATTATTTATTTACCCAACGGAGAATTGAAAATGTTAGGTAAACAAAAAAGAAACGTTGATCCTGTACTCCATGGATGGCTTCAAGAATTTCTTAACCCTAACACGCGAAACGCCTACAGAGCTGCAATCACAAAATACATGAAACTGTTAAACATTGAAGACTTGGAAACCTACCTGGACAGTAACCCTGACACACTTTCTGACATGAAAAAATTTTTAGTTAAAATGAACGGTAAACCCTCAAAGACTGTGAAGAGCTACGCAAACGCGATCAAACTATTCCTGAATGAGAAAGGCTACAAAATCAGTGATGAAGACTGGAAGAAACTTGCACGAAGAGGCTACATACCTAAACGAGCTAGAGCAACCACACAGGATAAGAAGCCCTCAAAAGAGATGCTTAGAAACATACTCACTCACTCAAACATTAAGGGAAGATCATTGATTCTTTTTTTGGTAAGTTCCGGCTGCAGACTTGGAGAAACTTTGCAGCTAAAGAAGGAGGATTTAGAATTGGATGCGGACCCTCCGAAGACTCACATACGAGCCGAATACACGAAAGGAGGGGTAGGCGCAAGAACCGTTTACTTCAGCTATGAAGCACGTGACGCAATCAAAGAATGGTACAGAGTTAAAGACACCTGGAAAAAAAGGGCTGTAAGCGGTACGTATGGAGGAAACAGAGTTTTTCCTTGGACAAATCAAACTGCAGGGTTCATGTGGAATTTAGCATGTAACAAAGCAGGAATAGAAAAACGTGACGTAAAAACAAACCGAAGATTGATTCACCTTCACAGTTTGCGTAAGTTCTTCAGGTCAAACAGTAAATTAGACGCAGACATAGTTCATGCGCTTATGGGGCATAGTGAATATTTGGACGATGCTTATTTGAGGCTTGATGAAGAGGGAGAAATCGCGCAAGCCTACCTTGAGGCGATGCCTAACCTTTCTGTGTTCACAGTAGAGGATAAAACTCTCGTGAAGAAAACTGATAAACTGGAAGAGGAAAATGCTGACCTGAAAAAGAGGGTTAGAGAACTGGAAACAAAAAACACGGAAATAGACGAATTGAAGAAACAGTATGCCAGCCTAGAAAAGAAGGATGAGGCAACAAAGAATAGGCTAGATCAGGTTTTGTTATCTCTGAAAAATCTTGAGCCACTCCTTAAGGAACTGGAGAAATCACAGAAGCCTTAACCCTTTCTCTCTTTTTGGTATGTCAGCAAACTTCCCCTTTTTATTAAACTGGTTCATTTGCAATCATTTTTGTCTAGTAAAAAAGTTGGCAATCAGTAAAATAGTTCCAGCAACAAGCACGACTAATCCCCAAAAGATACTGACGTCAACATATACGCTCAAAACCATCATTGCGGTGCCTATAATCCAATAGAAGATAGTTAGAAACATCCGAAACGAAAAGAAGTTTTTATCGGCAGTTTTATCCATATCAAATATCCCTATTCTGCAAATTAGCTACTCAACATTTCAAAGTTGCCACATATATATTGGCAAGCTATCATTTACCCAAAGTTTGGAGATGTCTCCACTTGTTTTCTTGCAACCCTCCTCCTTTTTTCAGAGTTAAATTTTAAACCAACCAACCAAAATTGATTTAATATACAGTTCCCTATACAATCCAAAATCATAGAGGCGAATGAACATGTCCAAAAAAAGGATGTTTGAAGTTAAATGTACTGAATGTAAGAAAGATACTACCGTCTCTTTTGAACCCACAAAAGGCAAACCAGTTTATTGCAGAACATGTTTCGCGAAACATAGACCTAAACGATCAGTAATGTCTAGCGAACCCATAAGCTTAGACATTAACAATGCATGGGCAAGACGAAGAGTCTCTAAAAGTTAAAATTTAACCCCCCCCCCAACTGTAAACGGAGTGATTAAATACGTCGGCCGTACACTCCAAAAATCGTGCCTGAATCTAAAAAAGTCTAGGTTTCAGTCGGTTGATTTATGGATAGGTGTTGTCTTCTTTTCATTACCAGAATTACTATTAAAACAGCCACTATCACAACTACGGCCGCTCTAACAATAATTAACAGCAGATCCTCCTCACTTTTAGGTTCAACATAATTTTGCTCTTCAGTATCTGCTTGTTCAAGGTAACTAGAAGCAGTCTGCAGTGCAGAGAACGCCTCAACCCAATTCTCTTCATTTGCATAAGAAAGCGCTTGAGAATACGCGTTTTCTGCTTGATCCAAAAGCGATTGAGCTTCTGAACTTTGATATTCTGCGTCAACAGCTTCAGTTATATCACTAGCTACTTGGGTAACTAACCCACTGTAGACCTCTAGCCCCGACTTCTGAACAACCAAAGTTAAAGTCGAAGAGTCCCAAGAGAAACTAGTAGATACACCCTGCACTCCATCAATACCAATAAAATAACTGTGTGGGCCAACACCTGCATCTTCAGGAATTTGGAAAGTTACTGGAGGTAAAAGCTGGCTCCCATAAGCTGGAATAATCGCAGGATCAGCGGATAGATCAAATCCAATAAAACGATCTGAATCCATCCAATCAGAATGTAGACCAAAATAGTAAAGTGTCAATTCTTCAGAACTATCGCTTATTAAAAACACAGAGAAAGTCTGGATGCTCCCCTGATAATGTGTTTCACTTGACCAAGCCACCGTTACCCTTACTTCATCTTGGTCAAGAGCAAAAACAACACCACTAAATAGAGCACAAATAATGCTCAAACAAGTTACTATAAGCACTAAATGAAAGCGTTTCATTGAATTTTCACCCAACGGTTATAAAATGTAATGCTAGATAATATAT
>SDBT01002701.1_pt1 | contig 31170 bp, 39 predicted proteins | sample 2277101 | NCBI WGS metagenome assembly SDBT01 (sample SAMN10404973, study PRJNA504765) | marine sediment metagenome | isolation source: marine sediment core GS10_PC15, 103 cmbsf | place: Arctic Ocean: Southern Knipovich Ridge | collected 2010 | reverse complement strand
CATAAATTTCATTGTTTATTGAATAACTAGTTTGCGCCATGTAAGGGGTTATAAATAAAATTATAATTATAAAAAATAAAATAATTTGTCTTCTAAATTGCTTGTATGTTAAGACTCTCCCTAGTAATAAAATAATCACAGGGGTAATAAGTAAAACATATCTAATTTGTGGATTAGAAAATATAAGTAAAAGACATAAAGATATAAAAATCATAGTTTTTTTGTTTTTTTTCAAAAAAGATGGTTTATATAAAATCCATGTATAAAATGGGATTGTTAAAAATATAAGAATAAAATTTGATAAACTTTTTGGGCTCCAGCCAAAATCCCTAACATATATCCCTCCAAAAAAATTAGCTATTGTTCCCATTGTACTTTTAAATATAGTATAAAATGAAAAATTAAATAAAAATTGGTCAAGAACCAGTCTTGGGAATAATCCTATCATCAAAAATAAAATGAAATAAAAAGAATGTAAAGTTTTCTTATTATATAAAAAAATTACCCCTAAAAAAAGTAAAATTGGAAGAACTGTATCATAAATAGCCCAGCCTAAACCTAATAGGATTCCAGAACAAGCTAGATATCTTAAATTACCTATTTTATCATATTTTTTTATAAAATAATAACCCCATAAAATTAATAAACTGGCCAATTGAATCGGGCTTATCCAAGGAGCCATATACCAAATTATTGGAGCGAGCATTATTAACCAAAAAGTCCGAATATTTTTCTTACTTAAAATGTAAATAGAATAAATAATCAAAAAAAGAAAAAGCAAACTTGTTATTTTAAATATAATTAAATTATTAGTCATAAAAACAAAAGGGAAATGAATAAAACCAAAAAGATAAGAATGAGAACTTCTAATTTTAGCTGAATATTTTCCTGCAAAAAATTTTGCAGTACTTGCATAATCTGTTATATCTATATGGCCATAAAAATTAGTTAGGAATGTTAAAAAGATTAAAAAAAGAAAAAATCCTACTGCTAACTTCTTATTATTTAATTTATTTTTAATCATTTTGTGAAAATATATTCAATTTCTTCGAATCCTCCAACCCAATAACACCAAATTCTTGAACAAAAATATAGAGAAAGATTTGCAAAAAAATCAAAAATTTTTCCTAAAAATAAACCTGCATTATATTGAAAGCTAGAAAGACTTATTTTTTTTAAATAAGGTTGTGCAAACCATTTTAATTTCATTGATTTTAATCTAAATGAACTTCCAGTATACCCTCCCTTAAAATTTTTATTAAAATATAAAGGAAAAGAAACATCAAATCCTCTTTTATGGTCTGGATGAGTGAACCCTCTACTAAAATGTGGAACCCTTACAATTAATTTTCCTTCTGGTTTAAGGATTCTATGTAACTCTTTCATAGTCTTAAAAGGATCTTTTAGATGCTCTAAGACATGACTTGCTATTATTAAAGAAAAGGACTTATCAGAAAAAGGATAGGGAACCTTATTCAAATCATAAAGAATATCTGGATTAGTTGAAGAATCTGCATCTATGTTTATAAAATCCTTTTTTTTAAATCTACCAGAACCAAGATTTAGTTTGTTTTTTCCCCCTATATTATTAAATTTTAATTTTTTCATTTTCTATATGTTGTTTATACCAAATTTGAAAAGTTATCAACGCCCATAATTGCCTTGAATAAAATAACTTTGACCTACTAAATTCTTTGTTTATTTTTTTTATGTAGGTATAGTTGAATATTTTTTGTTTATCAATATATGTTTTTGATAATAATTCTTTTTTTAGAGAAGATAACTCATCTTTAAACCAATTGTTTATTGGAACAAAAAAATGTCTTTTTTTTCTTTTTCTTGTTTGTTTTGGAATTAGGTTTTTTACACTTTCTCTTAAGATTTCTTTATCTTTTATTATTGATTTTAATTTAAGATTACTTGGAATTTTCCATGCTAATTCAACTAGTCTATGATCTAAAAAAGGAACTCTTCCTTCAATTGAAAATGCCATAGTATTTTTATCAACCTTCATTAATAAATCTTCAACCATTGGTTCTTTAAAATCAAGTTTTTGACAATTAGTTATTAATGCTTTAAAATTTGAATTTTTAAAATACGAATTATATTTTTTATATAAATTTATTTTTTTATTTAAGAGTTCTGATTGTTCTTCTTCATTAAAAATAGATATTTGATTTAAATATTGTTGTGAGGATATATTGCTATTAATAAAATTAGAAAATCTTTCTATTCCTTTTTCTCCTAAAAAAGATGCAAATTTAAATCCTTTATCTAAAATAGATTTTGGTATTTTATTTATTATTGTTGGAATTTGTTTTTTTAATGCTCTTGGCAAGGGTCTAATAATTTTGTTATTAATTTTCATAAACTTATATTGAGGATATCCTGCAAATAACTCATCTGCTCCTTCTCCTGTAAGAATAACTGTTGAATATTTTTTTGCATACTTAGATAATAAATAAATTGGAATAATTGTGGGATCTGCTATTGGTTCATCTGATTGGTAAATTATTTGTGGTAAATATTTTACAGAATCTTGTTTAATTAAAAGCTCATGGTGGTTTGTATTTAACTTTTCTGCAAGAAACCTTGCCTCATTAGTTTCTGAATCTTCCTCTTCTTCAAAACCTACTGAAAAGGTTTTTATTGGTTGTGGTGAATATTTGCTCATTAAAGAGACAACTGTTCCAGAATCAACTCCTCCAGAAAGATAAGCCCCATATGGAACATCTGACATTAATCTTACCTTAACAGAATCCATCAAAAGTTCCTTAAGCTTAATTAAATAATAATTTTTATTTTTGTTCTGAGGAGAAATCTTTAAATCCCAATATTTCTGCTTTTTTAATTTATTATTTTTTAAATTGTAAATTAAAAAGTGTCCTGGCATTAATTTTTTAATTTTATTAAATAAAGTTTGTTCTTGTGTGTTTGCTCTGAAAACCAAAAATGAAGAAAGAGAATCTAAATTAACTTGTCTTGAAATTTCTTTGTTTTGTAAAATTCCTTTAATCTCTGAACAAAAAATAAATTTCTTGCCTGAATTATAATAATAAAGTGGTTTTATTCCAATTCTATCTCTTGCTAAAAATAAAATCTCTTTTTTTGAATCATAAATACAAAATGCAAACATCCCTTGTAATTGATGAAGCATATCTATGCCTTTTTCTTCATAAAGATGAATTAAAATTTCCGTATCTGTATTTGACTTAAAATTATGTTTTTCTTTTAATTGTTCTTTTAACTTTTTAAAATTATAAATTTCTCCATTAAAAATAATCCAAATTGTTTCTTTTTCATTTGACATTGGTTGATTTCCTGATTTTGATAAATCGATAATAGAAAGTCTTCTGTGGCCTAAAGAAATATTTTTATCAGAAAATGTTCCATAATCGTCTGGACCTCTATGTTTAATTTCTTTTAAAGCTTTTTTAAGAAAATCTTTATCTTCATAATTAAATCCAATTATTCCACACATTTTAAATTATTTTTTTAACAGAGTATATTTTTCTTTCATTAAAATAATTCCTTGAAATAGTCTCAAACAAAAATCCAAACATTATAAATAACAACCCGGTAATCCCTAATACAACTGCTAACATTAATAATGGACCTAATTCAAAGGTTTTAACAATATATGCTTTAATTATCTGTTCTAAAACAATAATTCCTGCTAAAACCCATTGATAAAATCCTAATCTCCCAAAGAAATGTAAGGGCCTATGAGAAAAGTTTGCCCAAAATTTGAGGTAAAATAAATCTAAAATTCCATTTATCCCTCTATTAAACTGCTTATATTTTGTTTTTCCACATTTTCTTGGACGGTGATTTACTTTTATTTCTCCAATTTTGTATCCTTTAATATAAAGATATGCAGTTATATATCTATGAAGTTCTCCAAATAATTCTAAATCTTTTAAACATTCTTTTTTATAAATTTTTAAAGAACAACCATAATCATGTAAACTATCTCCAACCATAATTATTCTTAAACCATTCATTAATCTTGAAAAAAACTTTTTTGAAAATTTATCTTTTCTATTAAATCTCCAGCCAGAAACAACATCATAACCTCTTTCTAACTTTTCTATTAATCTTGGAATTTCTCTTGGGTCATTTTGTAAATCCCCATCCATTGTTACAATTAAATCTCCTTTAGAATTATCAAAACCTGCTTTTAATGCAGGGGTTTGCCCAAAGTTTTTTCTAAATTCAATTAGTTTTAATTTGTTTTTTTCTGTTCTTTTTAAATCCTCTAAAACTTTTTGCGTATTGTCTTTTGAACCATCATTAATAAAAATAACTTCATAAGCTGAAATTTTTCTTTTTTTAATTAAAGAATTCATTACCTCTTTAAGTTCAGAAAATAATGGTTTTACATTTCCTTCCTCATTATATACTGGAATAACTACGCTTACAAGCTGAATTTTCATACGTATACCTCATAATTATTTTTTTTAAAGATTTAGGTAGGTTTTCTATATATAATAAAAATATATAGTTAAAGAGAGAATGAATGGTTAACTCCTCTTAAAAAAGGAGATTATTTTGAATCTTTCTAAGAACTTCTTTGTTTTAAAATTTTTATTTATCTGTAGTTGTCCTCTATCTATCATAAATAAAGAGTTTGCTGAAAAGTATAGAAAGAAAAAATAAATAGCCAGAAAAAAGACGCATCTTTTCAACAAAACCATAAAAAGTTTTAAAAATTATTTTTACAAAGAGGATTAATAGATTAAATTTATAAAATGCCAATGTTATTAAATAAATAATAAAATGAGGAGCATATTAGTTACCGGTGGAGCAGGCTATATTGGTTATGAAGTTATCAGTGAATTAATCAAAAAATACCCTGAATCAAAAATAATTATTTATGATAATCTCTCTAAGGGAAAAATAGAAAGTATGCAAAAATTAAAAAAAAGATCAAAAAATATAGAACTTATCCCTTGGGAAAAAGCAGATATTAGGGATACTAAAAGTGTAGAAGAGGTTTTAGAAAAGTTTAAACCTGAAATAGTTATTCATCTAGCAGCAATTGTAGATGCCTTTACAACAAATAGGGAAGGGAAAGACAGAGAATGTGAATTAATTAATCATGTTGCTACTGTTAACGTCGCTAAGTTAGCAAAAAAACATAATGTGAAGATATTTATCTATCAATCAAGTGTAAGTATTTATGGCAAAGGAGAAAATATAAATGAAGAATCTTTTAAAAATCCTTTATCTACTTATGGCAAAACGAAGATTATGGCAGAAAAAGAAATTTTACCATTAAGTGATGAGAATTTTAAGGTTGTTATTTTAAGACCTGCGACAATCATTGGATATAATCCCTCTTTTAGATTTGAAACAATAATTAATTTAAGCTGTATAAGAAGCATTTATAAAATCCCTATAAATATTTTTGAAAGTGCATTACATGGGGATAAAACATATTTGGATGTAAGAGATAATGCCAGGGCAATCATTTTTTCTATAGAAAATATAGATAAAATGAAAAAAGATTATTTTAATGTGACTTCTTTTAATACAAACCTCTTTGATGTTTTAGAGATTTTAAAAAATGTTTTAAAAGAAGATTTTCCATACAATATAATAAAACAGAAAAAAATTAATCAACAAGTTTACACAATTAATTCAGATAAAATAAAGAGATTAGGGTTCATTCCTATAGGTAAATTAGATGAGATTCTTAAAGATTGTATAAAAGGTCTTAAGAGGGTTCAGTATTTTTTTGATAATTTTTAGAATATTTTTTAAATTTATTAATAGATAAAAATAGAATGCAATTTAAAATATTAAAAATATCTTTTAGGGGATTTATGTTTTAAAATTAAATATCTAATCAAGCTGAACTCTCTAACATAAAGCATATTTTTATGTCCAAAATATAATAAATCTGATATTGAATGAAATACCATTCCAACTAAAACAAAGTAAAATCCTTCCCATAAAAAACATAGAATAAAAACAAGAATTAAAAATTCAATTGTATGAAAAATCATCATCATTGGTTTTTTGAGATTTTCACTAATTTTTTTAAGATAATTATAAGCATTTTTTAAATTCCAATCCTTTTTTCTTTTTACATACCATAAATAATGGTCAAAATCAATTAAAACAGCGCTTGAAAAAACTAAAAAAGTTTGAAAAAGAGTTAATGGAAGTAGCCAATATAACAAACCTGAGAATATTACTCCTAGTAAAATATGATATTTTGGTAGCATTTTTCTCTTTATTTATTTTAATGATTTATTTCTTATTTGGAATCTAATAAATTTTTAAGTTATGCTCCTCTGTTTTTTAACTCCCAATCTATTTTTGTTATTTTATTTATGTTTACCCAAAAACAAATTGCTCGGCTTAATCTCTTCCTTAAACCAATTCCTATTTTGTTTAATTTACTAAATTGATTTAACTCACCTCATCTACATCTCTTAATGTTTTACAAAATATTGATTTCAGTAAGTAATTTCAATCTTTTAAAATCTTCTTTACCATTTCTGAGAATGCAGGGCGTGTAATAAATACTCCTGCTGAGATTCCAATTATTGTTGTAATTGCAAATCCTTTTAATAATCCTGCTCCTGCCCACAAAAGAGGAAGTAAAGCAAATAAAGTAGTTACATAAGTTCCTAAGATAATAAATAAAGCTCGTTTTATTCTCTGCTTTAATGAAAGAAGATGGCTCATTTGAGATTCATCTAATATAATTATTTGTGAATCAACCCCTGTTCCAATTGCTGCTATAATTCCTGCAATTGCTGGTAAATCTAAATTTCTTTTAAATAATGCTGAAATTCCTAAAATTATTAAAACTTCACATAAACTTGTTAATAAAACTGCTAAGGATAATTTTATTTTCCTATATCTTAAAAAAATAATTAAACCTACTGCAAGAATTGCAGCAACTCCTGCAATTAAAATTGTGTTAATGAATTTTTTTCCAAGTAATGGGGAAATTGTATCTAATTTTTCTATTTGTAATTTAAATGGAAGACTTCCTGTAATCAAAACTGTCTGAAGCTGTTTCATTTCTACAAGAGCATTATCGTAAGCTTCTTTTTCTGTTGCTCCTGAACCAGAACCACTAATTGAAATTTGAGTTGTTGAACTTCCTTTTAAGTCTTTAGAAATAAGTAAAGAATTTACTAATTTTTCATCAAGATATAAATCTAATTTTTCACTAAGATATTCTGGGTTTGTGGTATTAACATCTAATTTATTTGTTATTTCTGCGTGTTTTTTAGCTGCATTTTCACTTAATGAAATTGGAAATCTAAAATTACAAACCTCTCCTTGTTGATATTTATCACATTTGTAAATCCCAGATTGCTCCCCTGTTCTTGCAACATATGTTATATCTTTTTCTCCTCCAACAAACACTGTTTCATTTCCTATTTTTGCTTCAAACTTTCCTTGCTGAGAAATTAAATTTTCAAGTTCTTCTGGAGTTGAACCTGCTATCTCAATTAACATATAGTTCTTTCCAGAAAGGTCTGTAACAGGCCTTATTACAATATCTTTTAACCCATAAACATTTAATCTTTGGCTTGTTACTGCAATTAAATCATTTAGTTCTTTACTGGATATTTTTTCTTCTGTTGCAACTAATGCTCTTGCTCCTCCTGATAAATCCAAACCTGTTTTAATTCTTGTTTTGTCTATATTTGCAACACTTATTTGTGGTGCTTTATCTGTAAATAAAATAAAGTCTTTTGATTTTGTCGTTATGGTTAATTTTTGATTTTCAGAAGATGGAAATTTTAAATTAATAATCTCTTTATAATCTTCAAAACTTGTTATTTTTTGCCCATCAATATTAGTAATTATTTGCCCTTGTCTTAATCCTTGTTCATAAGCTGTTGAATTTTGTTCTATTGAAATAATTTCTACTCCTTTTTCAAAATCTAAAGGAACCATAGCTAATATAGAACCTAAAACTACAAATATTAATAACCAAATTTTCCAGTTCATTTTTTGTTTTTCATTTTTGTTTATATTTTTTATCTGTATCTTTATATATCTTTAAGCTGAGTTGATGAGTAGCTTAATCTTCTCATCTGAGTCTCTTTATATTTTATAGGATACTAGTTATTTTTCCTATTATTTAGTTTAATCTCTCCTTCTTTTCCAAATACCATTTTAATATTGAAGCATTAGTAATCCATGTATTAAGAATATCAAAACCTAAACCAATTAACAAAATAGTGAATATTTGTTTTAAAACAGGTGAAAATGATTGAGTGATAATTAAAGCTACACTAAGTGCAATTATAGAGGTTATTGTCATTGTTAATCCTGTTTTAAATGCATCTTTAAGTTTTGTGTTGATTTGTCCGTGTCTTTTCAATAAACGAGTTGTAAGCATAATATCTGTATCTACACTATAACCAATTAACATTAAAAATGCAATAATTCCTGCACTTGAAACTCTTATTCCTAATAAATTTACTAAAGCTAAAGTCATTATAATATCTGCAAAAGCAGAAAGAACAACTGCTATGCTTGGTACAAAAGTTCTAAAAATAATAAAAACAACTATTGCCATTAAAATAAAAGAAATTAAAATTGCAATTTGTAATTGTTTGTAAAAAGAAGTTCCTAAAGTTGAACCTGTTGAAACTATATCAAAATTTTCCCCTCTAATAAGTGTTGTTCCTAATGAATCTTCTAATAAAGAAACTATTATTTTATATTCTTCAGACAAAGTGTTTTCTATTGGAATTTCAATAGTGACTGCTTCTTGTTTTCCTGTTCTAAAATCAGATAATTCCCTAATATTAAAATCATCTATTTCCTGCGATAAGATGTTTGTTAAATCTTCTATATTTATTTCTTGTTCAGAAAAAATAGTTATTGTTGTTCCTCCTGTTAAAGAAACATCTCTTTTAATAAAATCCTGATTTTGCTTGTAAAAATAACCAATATAAGCTAAAGAAAAAATCAATAAAATTAAGGGAATCAAAAGTAATAATTTATAATTTTTGTTGTAAAATCTTAAGAGTTTTTTACCTAATCTTTGTTCTTCTTGTTCTATTTCAGTTATTATTTTATTTGCTTCTTCCATGTTTTAGGTTTTATTCTCAGTATTTCATTATATCTTTAAGTTACACTCTTCTGTTGTATAACTTAATCTCTCATAACCTCTCATTATATTTTATAAGATATTGAAGTTTTAGTATTTCTTAGTTATTTTAAGCATTGTTATGAATAGCTAAAATTTAATATTTCATCTTACTTATCTCATCTATATAGCTTTCTATTTTATAAGATACTATTTTTGTTTTTTTAGGTTATTTTCTTTAATTATAATTATTTTTTATAATTAAAAATGCGCGGGCCGGGAATCGAACCCGGGTCGTCTGCTTGGAAGGCAGAAATTCTACCACTAAACCACCCACGCTTATTTTGATTAATTTTTAAGGGTTTTTAAAGATTATTAAGTCTTGTAATGCTCCTGGCAGGACTTGAACCTGCGACCCCAAGATTAGGAATCTTGTGCTCTATCCAACTGAGCTACAGGAGCATAAATTTAAGAACTCCTATTTATTTAAAAACCCTGTGATAATTAAAATACTTAATTAAAGAAATTTCTCTTATTTCTAAAACATTAAATTTTGTAAGTTGCTTACGGGACATCAAAATTTTCATAGTCTCTTTTTTAAAATTTTGTCTTGTATTAATAAATATTTTCTTCTTAAGAAATCTAATTTTTGATAATGATTTGTTGTAAATTTAAACAAAGGGCTAACTATAGAAAATCTGGCATTACATTTTCCACAAACTTGTCTCATTTCATAATAAAATTTATTTGCAATAAAAGAGTTTTCATAATTTAAGGTACTCTTACAATAAGGGCATTTTACTATAGCATCCCATTTTTTTTTACTTCTTTTCTTAAGTTTAGGAATCAAATAATTAGCATATTTTACCCTTGCATTTAGTATTTCTTTTTTTAATTGAAGTATCTCCTTATCTGTCATATTATCTGTCATATTTATCCAATTAGTATGATTCATTTTGTTTTTAATAAAATCTAATTTATCTTTAATTATTCCTTTTTTAATACAGTGCTTATAAATAGCACTTTTAGGATAAGGTTGAATAAAATTTAGCAGGATTTCTCCCCTAGTATTTTTTTTCCAATAATTAAGAGTTTCAAAAGCAGTTTCTTTTGTTTCAGCTATATCTCCAAAAATAAAATTTCCTTGAAACGCCATGCCAACTTCTCTTGAAAGTTTAATAGCATTATCAATTTGTTTTGGGGTTATTGGTTTCCTCATACTTTTAAGAATCTTAGAACTATAACTTTCAAAGCCAAAAGAAATCATACAACAACCAGAATTTTTTAATGTTTTAAGTATTTTTTTACTAATATTTAAAACAGATAATTGACAAATCCATTTGCACTCCCATGGTATTTTTTTAAAAAGTTCTTTAATCTTTTTACAAAATTCATATAATCTTTTTTTATTAATTGAAAATAAATCATCATAAATGATGACAGAATTAATCTTATATTTTGGAATTGCTATCTTAAGTTCTTCAACAACATTATCAATTAATCTTTCCCTATATTTAGGTCCAATACTATGATAACAAAAAGTACATTGAAATGGACAACCCCTACTTGCCAATATTGGGTAGACTCTTGGGTGAGAAACAAATCCGTGCATGTCTCTTCCACTCGTATTTTCTACTAATTTATTAAAACCTAATCCTTCAAAATCAGGCAAAGGTAAAAAATTTATATTTTTAACTACTTTTCGTGATTTAGTAAGTGTTAATCTTCCATATTTGTTTTTATAACCAATTCCATTAATTTTAGAAAAATTTGGTTCATTTTTTTGTATTTCTTTAATTAACTCTATTATTGTTCTCTCTCCTTCTCCAATAACTATAAAATCTGGTTTTAGATATTTAAGCATTAATTTTGGTTCACTTGTTATTAATGTTCCTCCAAGTATGGTTTTAGGATTAGATTGATGTTTGCGAGCTGTTTTTACTATTTTTTCCATTATTATATAACCTACTCCCCCTCCAAAATGTCCTGAACAAACAAGATCATATTTCTTTTTATCTAATTGTTTAGTTATTAAAATTTCTATTTTTCCATTTAAATGATTTAAATTTAAACAATCTACATCATAATTATGTTTTTTTAAAATAGCAGAGATATATGCTAAACCTAAAGGGAAGTTATATCGATAACTTACTTTATTTGTTAAATTATATCTTGGGATTACAAGTAATATTTTCATATTATTTTTTATTTTTTGTAGTTTATAAGGATTTTTATATTAAAACTAATTTATCTTAATTTCTGACAGGTTATTACCCTATTGTTTTTATTGCATGTTCTAATGTCTTTAAAGTAAACGGAGAATGTTTTTTATCTTTAGAAAAATCTTTGTACTGTTATACAGATTTTTTAAGTGATTCTATTAATTTTTCAAAAGTTTTTATTATTCTTACTTGTTACTCCTCTTTCCCAAAATATATGCAGAGGATAGGATTCGAACCTACGAAGGCACTAAGCCACAAGATCTTGAGTCTTGCCCCTTTGACCACTCGGGAACCTCTGCTTAAATATTAGTGATAAAAAATCCAATAATTTCTCATATAAAAACCTTTATAAAGAGTTATTTTTAAGTTATATTGAAGACGACCATAATAGTCTGGTCACACCTGTTCCGATTCCCAACACAGAAGTTAAGCAGGCTATGTTATTGGTATTAGTTTCAGAGATGAAGTGAAGCCAGTAAGTTGTCTTTTCTAAATTTTTTCTTTAGAAAAGAAAGAATTTAGGAGTAAAAGAAACTAAATAAGAAGATAACTTAATAAAACTAATATCCTATAAAATATAACGAGATATAATCAGAGAGACCAAGTTACTCAGATAATCAAAGCTTAAATGAGCTTATAAGATATTGATAAACATAAAACAAAAAAATGATAATTCCAATAAGATGTATGAGTTGTGGAAAGCCAATTGGGCATTTATGGGAGCAATTTAAAGAAAGAGTTGAAAAAGGGGAAGATTCTAAAAAAGTTTTAGATGAATTAGGATTAGAAAGATATTGCTGTAGAGCTATGTTTTTAGGGCAGGTTGATACTTTAGAACTAATTAATAAGTTCAAAAAATTCTAAATTTTATTCCCTTAATCCTTTTATAATAAAGCTCTATATTCCTCATATTCAAAACTTTAAATCTTATATTGATATCTAATAAGTCTTAAAGGATTATATGTATTAACTCTTTAGAAGTAACAAATAAGAAACATTTATAAATATGATTTTCTTGAACGCGTTAGAATGAAACAACCCTTTTTAGAAAAAAAGTTGTGATCTAAAAATTAACTTTTCCGAGAAAAGTTAAGTCAAAATCAAAATGAAACAAACAATAATTGAATTAAAAAACGTACATAAGGATTACAAAATAGGAGATACTATAATTCCTGCTATTGATGCTGTGAATTTAGAGATAAAACAAGGAGATTTTATTGCTATTGTTGGGCCTTCTGGAAGCGGTAAAAGTACTATGATGAATCTTATTGGTGCATTAGATTTAGCTACAAAAGGAGATATTTTCTTAGATAATGTTAATATTGAGCATTTGCATGAGTCTGAATTAGCTCAATTAAGAGGAAAGAAAATAGGTTTTGTTTTTCAAAATTTTAATTTAGTTTCTACTTTAACTGCTTTAGAAAATGTTATGTTGCCTATGATTTTTCAAAATGTTGAATTAGAAGAAAGAAAAGAAAGAGCTACAAAACTTTTATCAGATTTAGGGTTGGGTGAAAGATTAAAACATCTTCCAAATGAATTGTCTGGTGGTGAAAGACAAAGAGTTGCTTTAGCTCGTGCACTTGCAAATGACCCTGAAGTTATTTTAGCTGATGAACCTACTGGAAATCTTGATAGCAAAAGAAGTGAAGAAATTGCTAAAATGTTTGTTAAATTAAGCAAACAAGGAAAAACAATTATTCTTGTTACACATGATTTAGATATAGCAAAGTATGCTAATAAAATTTATAAACTCAAAGATGGGAGAATAAGTAAGTAAAATGAAACCACAAACATTAACACTAATAACAACAATTATGGTTATTCTTAGCTTAGCAAGTATTCAAGCTTTAGTAATTGATTCTGTGAGTATGTATCCAAGTGAAATAGCACCTGGAGAAACTGCTGTCATAACTATTGGTATTGAAAATGATGGAAAAGACGATATTACAAATGTTGCTATTGTTTTAGATTTAACAGGGATTATTGAATCAGATATAATTGGAGTTCCTGCAATAACTTTAGATATTCCTTTTGCACCTTATGAATCAAGTTCAGAACATAGTTTTGATAAAATAGAAGAAGATGAAAAAGATTATGCTGAATTTGAAATAATTGCATTAAGTAATGCAAAATCTGGAGTTTATAAAATTCCTTTAAAAATAAGTTATTATGATGAGGAAGGAAAGAAACATGAAAAAAATTCTTTAATTGGGATTACTGTAAATTCAGAGCCTATTATTGGTGTTAATATTGAAGAGGGTTTGTTATTAAAACCTCAAGAAAATGAAATAGATATTAAAATAATAAATAAAGGATTATCAGATGTAAGATTTTTAGAAGTTGAAATCGGAAGCTCTACTTATTTTGATGTTTTGTCCCCTAAACAAGTTTATATTGGGGATATAGATAGTGATGATTTTGATACTGCTGATTTTAAAATTTATTTTAAGAGCAATGCTCCAAGCACATTAACTCTTCCAATTAGTGTTATATATAAAGATGCTGTTAATAATGAATATAATGAAGATTTTGATTTACAAGTAAAAGTTTATACAAAAGAAAAAGCTATTGAGCTTGGTTTATTAGAAAAAAGTAATACAAGATTATATGTGGGAGTTGTTGTTGGTTTAGTGATTCTTTATATTGTTTATAGAAAAATAAAGAAACAAAGGAAATTAAAACGAGCAAAATCTGCTTAGGAGTTTTAAGATGGAAAGGCCTATATTAAAAAACCATCTTGAAAAAGAATTAGGAGAAAAAGCTATAGAAAAAGAGTTCGAACCAAAAATTCCAGAACCATTTCTAGGTGCTAATCAGTCTGTTAAAGATACTTTAAAAGAAAATTTTGAGATTGATGGAGTAAATCCTATAATAGATATAGAGATTATAGATAAAATAGTTGTTGATTTTTATGAATCTAATGATTATAATTTTGATGGATTTGGAGAAAAACTTAGGGGGCCCATATCTAATAGTAAATATAAGTTTTCTAAAGGAGGAGATCGAACCTTAGTTCACATAACATATACTAATGGTTTAGTTTTAGGAAGCGTTCATTATCTAAATTAAAAATAAATAAACATGATTAAAGATTTCTTTGTATTGGGTTTAAATAATTTGAGAAGGCGAAAGCTTCGTAGTTGGTTAACTATGATTGGAATTTTTATTGGAATTGCTGCTGTTGTTGCCTTGATTTCATTAGGTCAAGGACTTCAAGATTATATTACAGAAGAATTTGAAAAATTAGGTGCAGATAAAATTATTATAATGCCAAAAGGAATGGGCCCACCTGGAACTGCAGGACCTAGCTTAATTTTGACAAGTGAAGATTTAAAAACTATTGAAAATGTCAGAGGTGTTAAATGGGCCATGGGTTTTCTAATTAAGCAAGGACAGGCATTTTATAAAGATGAATCTGGAATTGGTTTTGTAACTGGAGCAAATCCAGAAGATTTAGAGCTTCTTAATGAAATACAAAGTTTTAATCTTCTTGAAGGAAGACAATTAAAAAAAGGAGACAAATACAAGGTTGTTCTTGGTTATAACCATATTTATGAAGATATTTGGGATAAACCTATGCAAATAGGAAGCACTATTAATATTGAAGGTTATGATTTTAAAGTTGTAGGCGTTATGGAAAAAATAGGAAATCCAATTGATGATAGAATTCTTTATGTAACTAAAGATGCTTTAAAAGAAATTTTAGATATTGAAGATGAAGAAAGTCAAATTATAGTTAAAACAGCAGAAGGTTTTGACCCAGAAGATGTTGCTGAAACAATAGAAAGAAAGTTGAGAAAATCAAGAGGGGAGAAGGAAGATCAGGAAACATTTAGTGTTCAGACTTCTGAACAGCTTTTAGAAACTTTTCAAAGTATTTTTGCAGTAGTTCAAGGGGTTTTAGTTGGAATAGCTGGTATTTCTTTATTAGTTGGAGGTGTAGGAATCATGAATACAATGTATACTGCTGTTTTAGAAAGAACTAAGGAAATCGGGACAATGAAAGCAATTGGAGCTAAAAATTCACATGTTTTATTGCTTTTCTTATTAGAATCTGGTTTGCTTGGTTTAGTTGGAGGTTTGATTGGTGTTGGAGTTGGTATTGGTTTAGCAAAAACCGCTGAATATGTGGCCGCTGTTGCACTTGGTTCAGATTTATTACAAGCATCTATGAATCCGATAATATTCGGTGGAGCATTAGCATTTTCATTTATTATAGGAACTTTATCTGGAATCCTCCCTGCAATGCAAGCAAGTAAATTAAAACCTGCTGATGCTTTGAGGTTTGAATAAGTCTTTTGTAAGAGGAACATTTTTAAAGCTCTTATTTTTAAGAATTTTATAAGAAAAATTAAACTAATATCTTATAAAAACAAACCTTTCAAAAAGGTTTGACCAAAGGATAGAAGCTATACAAAAGAGAATTAAGCTGAGTAAATCATCTTCAAAGTGATTATTTGCTTATAAGATATAGAAAATAAACAAAACATTGAAAGTTAAAAATTTTTAAACATTCAAAATTTAAACAAATCAAAAATTTCGAATATGATAAAAAGAAAAAGACAACGAGAACATGGGAAAATTAAACTTAGCAGATGGTTCCAAGATTTTAAAAAAGGAGACAAAGTAGCAATTATAAGGGAATTATCTGTTCAACCTAAATTTCCTAAACAACTTCAAGGAAGAAGCGGAGCTATAGAAAGTAAAAGAGGGGATAGTTTCATTGTTAAAATAAAGGATTTAAATAAGGAAAAAACTTATATAATACATCCGATACATTTAAAAAAGTTAAAATAAATCTAAAAGAAATAAGCTTAATTAAGATATGTAGATGAGAAATTAAGAGGTGTGTTCCACTCATCTTCAAAGCTATTATGGGCTTATAAGATACTGATAAAAGCAAAAATGATATTAGACAGAACCCCTTTAAATTTAAACGAAGTAAGAGAAATACTTAAAAATCTTGATGATAGTGATAAAAAGGAAGAAATGGAAGTGTATTTAAAGAAATTTTCAAAAATCAAACCAGAAAAAGCAAAAAAAATTAAAGAAGACTTGGAAAAATTAGACTTATTAAAAATGAAGAGAGAGCATATAGCTAAAGTAATTGATTTAATTCCAGAAAATTCAAGTGATTTAAATAAAATTTTTACAGATGTTAGTTTAAACGAAGAGGAAACTAATAAAATACTCAATGTTGTTAAATAGGAAAAATGATGGAAAAAGAAGAACACTCAATAATCTTAGATTACCTGCCTTATGGTTATCCTTTAGAAAAGAAAATGATGCCTATAGCTCAGGCTATAGGAATTAAAAATTTTACATTACTTCAATTAGTTCCTAGAAGGGGGGTAAAATTAGAGGTTGGAGAAAAAGTATATATTGGAGAGGGTAAAAGAGAAAAAGTATATTATATTCTTGGAAAACTCCTTGATGATAAACTTACTGAAACTGCAAGAGAACAATTAAAAGAATTTATTGAAAACCACGTTAAAGAAACTGAGGAAAAGTTTATTGAATTTTTTAATAAAGCAGAAGCTATAAATACTAGATTGCATCAGTTTGAATTACTTCCAGGATTTGGAAAAAAACATACAGAAGCAATTTTAGAAGAAAGAAATAAAACTCTTTTTAAATCTTTAGAGGACTTAAAGAAAAGAGTCTCTAATCTTCCAGATCCTAAAAGGGCTATTGAAAAAAGAATTTTTGAGGAAATAATTGGTAAAGGACGATATTATTTATTTATAAACAAGTAAAATAAAGATTTAAAAACCTAATTATTGATTGTTTAATAAACTAATATTAGCTTAAAATAGATAAAATTAGAATATCAATAATAAATAAAATATTATGGGATGCAGATGAGGAGATTAAATTACTCATATCAAAACTTATAGGCTTGTAAGATCCCAGATAAAAATAATAAGAAAAGAATAAACAAAATGCAAAAACAAATACAGCAAAATAATGAGAAGTTAAATCCTAAAGAAATTGAAGAAAAACCTAAACAAGAATATTTCTCTATAATTAGGATTTTGCAAACAGATATTCCTGGACATAAAAAAGTTTTAGTTGGACTTACATATATTAAAGGGGTTTCTTGGGGGATTTCTAATGCTTTATGTAAAATTCTTAAATTAGACCCTAAGAAAAAAATTTTAGATTTAGAAAAAAAAGAAATCAAAGAAATAGAAGATTTTTTGAAAAATCCTCAAAACTTGCCAAAATTCTTAAAAAACAGAAGAAAAGATTTTGAAACAGGAGAGGATTCTCATTTAACTGGAGCAGAACTTGATATGAAAAAAGAATTTGATATTAGAAGATTAAAGAAAATTAGATCTTACAGAGGATTAAGACATGCTTTTGGGCATCCTACAAGAGGACAGAAAACAAGAAGCCATTTTAGAGCTAAAGGAAAGAAAAAAGCAATTGGAGTTAAAACAAGGAAAATAGGAAATAAAGGATAAGAAAAATAAAATGCCAAAGAGAAAAAGAAAAAAATATTCAAGACCACAAAGGCCTTTTGATAAAGCAAGAATACAAGAAGAAAACATTCTTAGAGATAAATATGGGCTTAAAAATAAAAAAGAAATATGGAAAGCAGATGCTGCAATAAGAAGAATTAGAAATCTTGCAAAACAATTAATTACTAAATCTGAGGAAGAGAAACAAGCATTTGTTAAAAAACTTCAAGCAAAAGGTTTTACTGTAAATAGTATTGCAGATTCTTTAGCTTTAGATAAAGAAGATTGGTTAAAAAGAAGATTACAAACCCTTGTTTTTACTAAAAAATTAGCAAGAACCCCCAAACAAGCAAGACAATTAGTTGCTCATAAACAAGTATCTGTTGGAAACAGAACAATTAATATTCCTTCATACCAAGTTAGTTTGGAACAAGAATCTCAAATAAGATTAAATATTGTTTTAAAAATGCCAAAAAACCTTAAAAAAGACTTAAAAGAAAAAATAAAACCAGAAAAACCAGTTGAAGAAAAGAAAGAAGAAATTCAAGAAAAAGCTTTAGAAGTAAAAAAACCTGAAGAAGTTATTGAAAAACCAATAATAAATACTAATGAGGAGGAAAAAGAAAATGCCTAAAGAAATTGAAAAAACTGAGAAAAAAGAAACAGAAAAGAAAAAAACTAAACCTAAAATCAAAAAAGAAATAGAAAAGAAAAAACAAGAAACAAAACCTAAAATTCCTAAAACATTAAAGAAGGATAAGGTTAATAAAGATAAGGAAAAAAAGGAAGAACCTAAAATAGAAAAATCAGAAGAAAAGAAGGAAGAACTTAAAGATAAAAAACCAGTAATTAGTGAGAAAATAGAAAAAAGAAAAGAGAAAAAAGAGCGAATTGGTGTTCTTAATATTTATACTACTTTTAACAATACACTTATGAATTTAACAGATTTATCTGGAAGAAGTATTGCTAAATTCGGTGGAGGACAATCAACAAAACAAGATAGATTAAAAGCTAATCCAACAATAGCCATGTTTGTTTCTCAAAGAATAGCTGAAGAAGCAAGAGATAATGGAATAACTGGGTTTTATGTTAAAATAAGAGCTAAAACAGGGCAAAACAATCCCGGGCCTGGGGCTCATGCAGCAATTAAATCACTTACAAGAGCAGGATTTAGGATTTTAAGTATAATGGACACTACAAGAGTTCCTAGAGGTGGACCTAAAAAGAAAGGGGGAAGAAGAGGCAGAAGACCATAAATAGGTTTAAAAATGATGAAAATTACCCAAAATAAAGGATAAACTAATATCTAAAACTGATAAGCTCAATTAAGATATGTAGATTAAGCTATAAAACAGAAGAATAAAGCTTAAAGATGTATAAAGATATTGATAAAAAAATACGAAAATGATAAAAATAAAAAATTATGACAAAGAAAAACAGAAAATAAGTTTTATAACAGATATGCCAATTAGTTTAGCTAATGCTATTAGGAGAGGTGCTTTAGAAATTCCTATTATGGCTGTTAATGAGGTTGAAATTTCTAAAAATGATTCTGCATTATATGATGAAATAATTGCTCATAGAATTGGATTGATTCCAATAAAAACAAGTAAAACAATTAAAGAAACAAAATTTAAATTAAAAGAAAAAGGGCCAAAAACAGTTTATTCAACAGATATAACTCCTTCTACTGGAATAGATTATAAATTGCCTATTGTAATTTTAGATGAAGGGCAAGAAATTCAAATTGTTGGAAATGCAAATTTAGGTAAGGGAATTGAACATATTAAATATTCTCCAGGATTAATTTATTATTCTTATAATTTAGAACCTGAAATTCTTGATTTTGTTAATGTAGATGAAAAAGGGAAGATTAGTTATGATGAAAAAGAACTGAAAAATAAAGAATTATCAGAAGAGCAAAGGAATAAAATACAAAAAACAACTAAGGTTGAAGAATTAGTCTTTAATATTGAATCTTGGAAACAAATAGAAGTTAAAGATATTTTTCTAAGAGCTATTGAAAGTTTAGATAATAATTTAAGTGAATTAAGTAAAGCAACTAAATAATAACAATTATAAACCAAATTCTCTGCTTAATTTATATAAGCGGAGATGCCGGAGTGGTCAAACGGGCGTGCCTAAGGAGTACGTGGCTTAGTGCCTACGAGGGTTCGAGTCCTTCTCTCCGCATAATATTAACTTTTAAAATGAAAATAAGCAAAACACAAATCAGCAAACGAGTAAAAAGAAAAACAAATCCAGAATTAGTTGAAACTATTGAATTAGCTAAGAAAAACAATCTTTTAGATTTAGCTAAAAAATTATCAGGACCTACAAGAAAACAGGTAAAAATAAACTTAGAGGATTTAAACAAATCAAAAGAAAGCAAATTTCTTGTTGTTGGGAAAGTTCTTGGTAAAGGAGAGATTAATAAAAAGATAAAAGTTGCCGCATTAGGCTTTTCAGAACAAGCTAAAGAAAAACTTAAAAAAGCAGATTGTAAAATGTTAACAATAAAACAAGCAATTGAAAAAAACCCTAAATTAGAGGGGGTGAAGGTGATTAAATAAATAATAACTGGTAATAAATAAACTAAAAATATACTAGTATCTTATAAGAATAAGGAGAGATGAAGAAGAGAAGATTTAGCTACTCATTAACTCAGCTTAAAAATTTATTAAGATATAAGAAAAAAATAACAAAATGGTAAAAATAATAATTGACGGAAATGGAGCAGTTTTTGGGAGAATTTGTAGTTTTGCTGCTAAAAAAGCATTAGAAGGAAATGATATAGTTATTGTAAATTCTGAAAAAGTTATTATTAGTGGGAATAAAAAAGATATTCTTAAAAAATATAAAATAATTAAAACAAAAGGTGGGCATTCCTTAAAGGGTCCAAAATATTCAAGAGGACCTTATAAAATGTTAAAGAGAGGTATAAGAGGTATGCTTCCAGATCATAGAAAAGGAATTGGAAAACAAGCTTTTTCAAGAATTATGTGTTATCAAGGAGTTCCTAAAGAATTTGAAGATGAAAAAATGATTAAATCAAAAAAAATAAAACCTGGAAAATATATGGTATTAAAACAATTGAGTGAAAGGATTTAAATATTAAAATATCTAAAAATAATAAGCTCAATTAAGATATACAGATGAGAAGGTGAGCTACTCATAACAAAACTTAAAATATTAAAAGATATAAAATAAAAACAAAAAATGATTGAAAAAAATTTAACAATAAGCGGAAAAAGAAAAACAGCAATAGCAAAAGCCACAATAAAAAAAGGAGAAGGTAAAGTTTGGATTAATAAAAAACCTTATGAAAATTTAGATTTTTTTAGAAAATTAACAATAAAAGAACCAATTGAAATTGCTAAAAAAGTTTTGGGAAATTTTGATTTTGATATTAAAATTAATATTAAAGGTGGAGGCAGTGGAAGCCAAATTTCTGCTGCAAGATTGGCTCTTGCTCGTTCCTTAGTTAAATTCACTAAATCTGAAGAATTAAAAAGAGCTTTTACTCAATATGATAAAAGCCTCTTAATTGCAGATACTCGAAGAAAAGAACCAAACAAACCTGGAGATTCTAAAGCAAGGAAGAAAAGGCAGAAGAGTTTTAGATGATTTTGTTTTTGTATTTTAATATTTTAAAATATTTTTAAGACATCCTTAACTATTTTTTATTTCTCATCTTCAAAACTTAATGTTTTATAAGATATTGATTAAAATCACAAACTTTATAATATAGTTTAGTGTTATTTTATAAAAGAGGTAAAGCTTTGTAAAATGGCATTTGAATCAATTGTGGTTTTTTTTGAAGGATTAACAAATTCAGTACCTGACGAATATCGTATATTAGTTAGTCTTTTTCTTTATACATTTTTCATTGCAATATATTCTATATTTATTTGGAAATTTTATAAATTTCTTGCAAAAAGAGATATAATTGAATTAAATTTAAGACAATATAATAGTGCGAAATATCCTGGATTAGAGAAATTTTTTGTGGTTATTCTTTATACTGTTGAATACATGATTATTTTGCCTTTTTTAGTATTATTTTGGTTTGCAATTTTTTCAATGTTTTTATTGGTTTTATCTGAATCACAAAGTGCTCAGCAGATTCTTTTAATTTCTGCAGCAATTATTGCTTCAACAAGAATAGCTGCTTATATAAGTGAGGATTTATCAAAGGATATTGCGAAAATTATGCCTTTTACAGTTTTAGCAATGTTTGTTTTAGGAAGCAAATTCTTTGATTTAGAAAATATATTTTTAAAAATCTCTCAAATTCCTGTATTATTTAACCATATTTTAATGTTTGTTATATTTATTTTTGTAACAGAATTTGTTCTTAGGGGAGTTCATTCTATTATTCAATTAATTTATTCTTCTTCAGAAGAAACTGGAGAAGAAAAAGATTCAGGTGAAGAAGGTTGAGAAATGAGTTTTTTGGTATTTTACTATATTTTTAAGTTAAATATAACTATTCTTTAAGTTTCTCATCTTTAAAACTCTAATTTTTATAGATTATTGATTTTTTATATATTCCCATGAGAAGAATTAAATGATGGACAAGTATTTTGAAATTCACACCAATCACATAATTTACCTTGATTTGGGGGAAATTCTGTTGTAGATTCAATTTTATCAATTAACTCTATAATTTCTTGTTTTAATTTTTCAAATTCTTGTTCTGTTCTTTTTGAAATTATTTTTTTATTAAAAGCAAGAAAATGCCAAATTAAACGGACATCTTTTACATTATCAAAATTGTTTTTAATTCCAATTGCATATAATGCTAATTGTCTATCTTTATCTAATTCTTCTTGAGATTTTAAAAATCCATTTGTTTTATAATCATGAATCTCATAAATATTACTTTCTTTGTTATAAACTAATCTATCAATATATCCTTGAAGTTTATATTTTCCTTCTGAATCTAAATTAATGATTATTCTTTTTTCTGTTGCAATAGTGTTATCTTTAAATGGAGAATTTTTTAGAAAATAATCTATTAAAAACTTGACTCCTTTATTAAAATAATGTTCTGCATTATATTCTTGCTTTACTATTTTAATTTCATTGTTAAAATCCTTGTTCCAAATTTCAATAAACTGCCTGAGAACATCATCTAATTGGATAATTATTCCTTTAATTACTTCTTCATGAAGAAATCTCAGGGTTTCATGAACTTTGTGCCCAAGAAAAGATTCTATTGTTTCTTCAATCTCTGGTTTGATTTTATCAATATACCTAAATTTAAATTTAAGAGGGCATTGTTCAAATGAAGATAATCGTGAATGAGAATAAATCACCATTTTTAGTATAAAGTCAAATAAATAAGGTATTAAAAATATTTCTATGTTTTAGTTTTAGAGATCTTTTTAACTTTTTTCAATCTAATACCTTAATGCAATTTTAAGCTATGCTTTTCTCCTGTTCTGAGTTTTTATTTTATCCTTATTACTTAACTCAAAACACTCGAATGTTCTCTAAATTTCTCATTTGAATAACTTATAAATTTTCATTATTAAAAAACCTCCTGAAACTATTAGTTAAGTTTTTAAAAATCAATTTCTTAATTATCACATGGTGAATTTAAGTGTGATTAAAAATGGGATAGGTTTTGGTTTTAAAGGATTTGGATTTTTTTGGGGAGCTTTTGATAGATTCTTATGCAAGTGGATATGTTTTGGAGATTCTTGTTCAGCAAACCCAACTGGGACCTGTTCATTTTTATTTCTTTTTGTAGCAATTATATTTGTTATATGTGGTTATGCTATAGTTAGTTTACCAAAAAAAGAAAGGAAAAAAATAAAAAAAGTTGTAGAAACAGATATAGAAAAAGGTAAGTGAAAATGATATTAACAAGCTCTGATTTTGAACATATGGAAAAAATACCCACTAAATTTACAGGAGATGGGCAAAATATTAATCCTAATCTAGAAATAAGTAACATTCCTGAAAACACTAAGAGTTTGGTTTTAATTTTTTATGATCCAGATGCACCTACGGGAATTTGGGTTCATTGGTTAGTTTGGAATATTTCTCCTAAAACAAGTTTAATATCTAAAAATAGTATTCCTGGGATTCAAGGAAAAAATAGTTGGGGAAGAAATGATTATGGTGGACCAATGCCTCCTTCTGGAACTCATAGATATTTTTTTAAATTATATGCTCTTGATAAAGTATTAGATTTAAAAGAGGATTCAAATAAACAAGAACTTGAAAAAGCTATACAAAATAACATTTTAGATAAAGTTAAATTAATTGGGCTGTATAGATAAAAATAACTATCACCACTTTAAAATTACTTGTAACTACTTTAGAGATTTCTTGTATTTAAACACTATCAAACTAAAATATATATTTTAGTATACCATTTTATATTTAAAAGAGTTTTAATTGTTTTTATTGTAAAGGTGGTGTAAAGATAATGATCATTGAAATATCTTTTGGATTAATAGGAGGATTAAATTTTGGTCTAGAAAGATCTTTAGGATTAGTTAAAAATATTATGATGAAATACCCTCATGCTGTTTGGAAAAGAGTTGTAAATGCAAAAAAAGGTGTTGGAAAATATATTGTTGAGATTAATTGAGAATTTTTCTTTATTTAACTATTATTTCTATAAGAATAAAGTTATGCTCTCTCCTGTTCTAAGTTTTTATTTTACTCTTACTATTTAACTCATTAAGATATTAATATTTTAAGCTTCTTCTTCCATTTTTTCTAATCTATCATAATAATCTTGGATTTCATTTAAATGAGCTAATGCAATTTTTCCAGTCATTAAAGGGTCATCATCGGTAACATTTGTATTAGAATCAATTGTCCCATGCTCTAGTTCTACATCCATTCCCCTTTTAAACTGGTCAACATCAAATTTATCCCATTTAATCTCTAATTGTTCTCCAATTTCTTTTGCTTCTTGTTCTGTGAAGTTTTTTTTAGATTCCATTTTTACCTCCTTTTAATTTTTAGATTTCCATAAACCATGTATGTTACAATAAGCTCTTGCTTCTATGTCTTCTTCTTTAATACAAAATTTAGCTTCTGGTTTTTCTCCAGGTTTTAGAAACTTTTTAGGAAGTTTATTACCTTTTCTAATTTCTATCCATTCAATATAATGTTCTTCTGTCATTGGATGTTCTATAGAACCTACTTTTACTTTAATTCCAGATTCTGTTTTTTCTACAATTGGGACATGTTTTTCCTGACCCTCATCTTGTGTTTTTTCTTCTAATAATTTCATTGGTTGTCCACAACAAACTAATTTGCCTCCTGATTCATGAACTACTTCTACAATATTTCCACATATTTCACATTTGTAGATTTCATTTCTTTTTGTCATGGTGGAGATAATAAAAAAGGGTATAAAAATTTTATGGTGGTTAAGATTTTTTATTTTTCTGATATCTCTGTAAGAACAAAAGCTACACTTCTCATCTTCAAAACTCTTAATAATATAAGATATAGATAAGAATTCTGTTGGTTTGCTTTACAATCCATCTAAAGGATTTTTAATTGATTTTAATTGTTCATGACTTATATGTGTGTAAATCTGGGTTGTTGCAATAGAAGAATGACCTAAGAGTTCTTGGATTTTTCTTAGATCAACTCCTTGATCTAAAAGATGAGTAGCAAAACTATGCCGAAGAGTATGAGGGTGAACTTGTTTATTAATTCCTGCTCTTTGGGTTGTTTTTTGAATGATTTTTTGAATATTTCTTGTAGTTAAGGGTTTTGTTCTTGAAAAAACATAGTCCCAATCTAAATTTTTTTTAATAAATTTCTCAAGTTTTTTTGATAGTTTTTTTGATAAAATAATCATCCTATCTTTCCCCCCCTTACCTCCTCTTACCCATCCAGTGTTTTCATCAAAATTCAAATCTACTGGTTTTAAATTAACTATTTCAGAAACTCTAAGCCCAGAAGAATATAATAATTGAATAATTAATTTGCTTTTTAAATTATTTGAATTATTAATCAAATCAGTTACTTCTTTCTTGGTTAAAACAATTGGAATTTTGTTTTCTTTTTTTGGGCGTTTAACTCCTGCTGTTGGGTCTTTTCCTAAAACATTGGAATATGCAAATTTAATTGAAGCTAAAAACAAGATTATTGAACTTGAAGCTCTATCTGTCATTTTATCTGCTAAAAAATATTTTACATCTTGCTGTTCAATTTGTTCTGGTTGTTTTCCTGCATGGTTTAATAATTGTTTATTAAAATCTATATAATTTCTTAATGTATAAGGAGATAATTTAGAAATTTTAATTTCTGTTTCAAGATGTTTTAGAAATTCCTCTTTTTCCATTTATTTAATTGTGCGAACTTCTTTAAAAGGTTTTGGTTGATTAAAACCCTTTATTTTTTTAGTATCTCTTTTCACCTTAAAATTATGCTCTACTGTTCTCCAAAACTCTAAGTCTTATAAGATATTGGTATTTTATCTGCTAACTAAGGTTATGATTATTTTAAACATCCAACCAAACATTATTAAATCCTTAATTCTTAATTAATAAATGAAGAGGTCTAAAAAACAAAATTTCATAAAGTAATAAAATTACATAGGAAAATAAAAAAGTTCCTAAAAAAATAATTATTCCTATTGTAACTTTTATAATTTTGCTTTTCTTAGGAGCCTTTGCTTATAGTAAGGTAGAAGGTTGGAATTATATAGATTCTATTTATTTTACAACAATTACTGCAACTACAATAGGTTATGAAGATTTAGTTCCTAAAACAAATTTAGGCAAAATATTCATAATTGGTTTTTCTTTTCTTGGAATAGCAATGGCATTTTACTTATTTTCTTTAATAGCTAAATATGTTTTCAGGACAAAATTTGAAAATAAAATGGGCTGATATTTTTTCTTTAAAGTCCTAAAAGAAAACTTTAATAACTTGTTCGTATTTAATAAAATAATAAATAAAGAGACATCCTGCTTCCTTAGTATCTCTACACATAATTAAGTTATACAAAAAAGAACAAAGTTTTAAAATGAGAAGATACTGGATAAAGTAAGGGGTTTTAAACAGAGGATATAATAAATATGGTAAAAAAGTGGATTCAAAAAACTGGAATGAAAAAAGGAGCATTACACAGTCAATTAGGAATTCCTAAAGAAAAAGATATTCCAATGAATTTATTAAATAAAATTATCTCTGCAAAAGCAGGAGAGGTAATTAAAAACCCTTCTAAAACAGGTAAGAAAACTATTAAAACTACTGCATTATTGAAAAAAAGAGTAAATTTAGCTAAAAATCTTAAAAAAATATAAACCAGACTTTGTCAAATAGACTGCCTTAAACCATTATAATTAACATCCTAAACAAAGCCTGGTTATTTAGCTTATTCCTCATTTTATCTGTTAGGGAGGGTCTTGTTTTTTCATTTTACAGCTTTTACTTGGTCTCAATGTTTTTTGAATAATGCACTTAATTTTGAAAAAGAGTTTTAATAGAATTTATCAGCCAGATATTTGAAGATTCAGCCATCATATTGTGATAAACTTTCTTTTTGCATTATTAAAAACAAAAAATATGAAATTGGGTTTCCTCCTTTTTTATTATTAAATTTATAAATATATTAAAGAAAATTTGTTTATAAACCGTCAGAAACAAAAGTAAATATATTAGATATATAACAATCCTCTATATTACTTCATATAAAACCTTAAATAAATAAAAAAAATTGTGATTATATGTACTCAGAAATATATAATTTTATTGCGCAAAATAAGGAATTGTTTAGATTTTTGTATTCAATTATAGTAGCATTTATTTGTTTTATTATTGTATTGAAAACAGATCGATTATTTAGAATTAGTTCTCATCAAGGAATTAGATATTTTAGAAATGCTTTCTTTTTTTATGGGCTTGCGTTTATATTTAGATATATCTTAGGGAATCCTGTTTATTTCAATCAAATGAGATTGGTATTTGAATTTTTTATGATTATGGGGGGATTTTGCTTATTTTATAGTTTATTATGGAAAAGATTTGAACATTCTAAAGAAACTAGTTCTTTGTTTAATTTCAGAATTTTCATTTTTTATATTTTAGCACTTATAATTGTAGTTTTAGATTATTTATGGGGTGGGTATACTTTTATGTTTCTTTCACAAATTATTTTGTTTTTCTTTGCAAGTATAATAAGTTATAATAATTATAAAAGAGGTAAAAAAGAGCATAAATTTCTTAAATTATATTTTATAGTTATGGTGTTAAATCTTATTTCATGGGTTTTGAATTTTGTTTTTTCTTCTTTTTTAGATTGGCGTTTAAGATGGGTTGCAAATATTTACATTATTAATGTGCTTGTATTTTTGATATTTTTATATGGGGTAGTTAGATTAGCAAAAAGAAGGTGATGAAGATAAAAAAATAAAATATCTAAAAACAATAAGCTCAACTAAGATATGCAGATTAAGATATTAAGTTATAGAACAGAAGAGCAAAGCTTAAATTTTTACAAGATACAAATAATAAATTAATAAAAATGGGAAAGAAAAGAGAAAGATTAAATGTAATTAAAGATATTCTTAATGCTATTAAAGACAACAGGAAGATTAAACCAACAAGATTATTATATGCTTCTAATTTATCTCCTCAAATGTTTAAAAATTATATAAATGAACTAATTTCTAAGGAATTTATTAAATTAGATATTGATGCAAAAGAAAAGAAAACATTTTCATTGACGCAAAAAGGTTATGAGTTTTTAGAAAAATATAGAATTATTGAAAATTTTGTAGAAAATTTTGGATTGTAATAGTAAAAACATCTCTTCTGATGCACATATAGCTTATTTTAATTTAACAGCAGTACCATATGCTAACATCTCTACTCCGATGTAGCACATGCCTTATTTTAATTTAACAGCAGTACCATATGCTAACATCTCTACTCGATGTAGCACATGCCTTATTTTAATTTAACAGCAGTACCATATGCTAACATCTCGGCTGCACCTGTCATTACCATAGAGGTTGCAAAACGAATAGTTATAATTGCATCTGCTTTAAGCTCAACAGCTTGGTTAATCATTCTATTAAGCGCTTCCTCTCTTGCTTTTTCTGTCATCTCTGTATAACTTTTTATTTCTCCACCAACTATGTTTTTAAAACCTGCTGCAATATCTCTTCCAACATGTCTTGCTCTTATTGTATTTCCTTTAACAACTCCAAGAATCTCAGCAACCTTTTTACCAGGTATTTCAGATGTTGTTGTAATTATCATTTCTGTCATATTCTTATTTTAACTTCTTCTTTTTTAAATCTTTCTAAGGGAAATATACTCAGCAACCCTCAAGATTTTTTCTTTACATCCTTTCTTTCTTCAATTTTATCTTCTGCTTTATAAAAAATAATTAAGGCAATACCAATCCCAATTGAAAATAAAGGATAAATTAAAATCCATATAAGTTCACCATTAGATGCATTTGAAGAAAGTATTTTAAAAACCCCCCAAATACCTAGCAAAATAAGTGCTATTCCAATAAAAATCGCGCCTTTTCCCATTTTGAATTACTCCTCACACTCCTCAGCGGTTATTAGATGAATCTTTTCATAATCTTTTTTTCTTTGAGCAGAACATTTTTCACAATATTTTCTAGGATATCTCGTATTGAGTTTTTGTTCAAACTCTCTCCCACAGTCTTTGCATTTTTTTATTGGCATACTTTTAAGAGAAAAAAAGGGTATTTAAAATTAAGCCATGCTCAACCTTTTAAAAAAGGCTTGACCCAAAAGATAGCTTAAATATTAATAAAATATAAATTACTAAACAAAAAAAATAAAAAAATAAAAAATAAATTAAAGCAAATTATATTACTTTACTAAAAATCTTCAGAATTATCTTCTTTAGGTTCTCCAAAGCTTCCTTGTTTTTGTTTTTCAAAACATTCCTTACAAAAAACTTCTCTACCTTCTGTTGGTTTGAAAGGAACTTCACATTCTTTCTTACATTTAGCACAGGTTGCTTTATGCATTTCTCTTGGCCTTCTGTCAAACCTTCGTCCGCCAAAGCCTCCTCGACTACCAAAGTCTCCTCGTCCGCCAAAGCTTCTTTGAGGCTTGTTTTTTCTAAAGCATTCTTGACATCTAACTGGTTTACCTTTTGTTGGTTTAAAAGGAACTTCACATTCAGCTCCACAATCAGAACAAGTTGCTTTATGCATTTCTCGATCTTCCATTATCTAACGTCTAACTTATCCTCCATTCTACTATTCTTCTGTCCTAGCTTATCTAGGTAATAATAGAGAATTTAAAAGGTATTTAAAGGTATGTTTTTAGGGTGTTGTTGTACTCTCAAGACATATGTCATACTCTTTTATACATATAATTAACTCAAATTATTTTATTAACTATTATTTCCTAAACATTTTTAGATATAAAGATGAGTAGCTTAAAAAATAATTACCAGATATTAAGGATAAAAAAATTTAAGTTATACTTGCATTCTTAAATCTAAGTTTTAATTAATTTAAAAAAGGAGCAAAATTAAATAAGGAAAAAACTATAAAATTTTATAATGGATGTAATTCAAACAAAACAGGGCCCAGAAATTAAAATTTTTTATAATTTGGTAGATTGTAAACATAGAGGAAATTGTTATTATCAAGAAGAGAGGGAGGCAGAGTTAAAAAAGAAATATCCCTCAACCGAGGGTCGTTGTTATTTTAATCCTAGTATATTTGAATGTGAAGCATATCAGAAGTTTAATCGCCAATTAGGTGTGCAAAAAATTAAGGATATGAGATGTTTGTAAACTGTTTACTAAAAGATAAATTTAAAATCTTATTGTTAGAGGTTGAAGTGAGGGTTGTTTTGGTGAGTAAGAGGATGCGGATGTTTAGTTAGTTTTTTAAACATAAAATAACTAAAAATATTATGGTACTTGGAATTGGTTGGTCATTTGGAATTGGTTGGATAGTTTTAATGATTATTCTATCTTCACTAAAGATTGTTAAAGAGTATGAAAGGGGAGTAAAATTTACATTAGGAAAATTCTCTGGAATAATGATTCCAGGGTTAAGAATTGTTATTCCTGTTATTCAATCATGGCAAAGAGTTGATATAAGAATAAAAGCAATTGATGTTCCTGACCAGGATGCTATTACAAAAGATAATGTTTCTATTAAAGTAAATGCTGTGCTTTATTACAAAGTTGCTGATTCAAAAAAAGCAATTATTGAAGTAGAAGAATTTAATTATGCTGTTTCTCAATTAGCACAGACAACAATGAGGGATGTTGTTGGAGAAGTTACTTTGGATGAATTATTAAGCAAAAGGGATTCTGTTTCTAAAAGAATACGGGAGATTGTTGATAAAGCAACAGATCCTTGGGGAATTAAAGTTGAATCTGTTGAATTAAAACATGTTGAATTACCAGA
>SDBT01002700.1_pt1 | contig 31170 bp, 44 predicted proteins | sample 2277101 | NCBI WGS metagenome assembly SDBT01 (sample SAMN10404973, study PRJNA504765) | marine sediment metagenome | isolation source: marine sediment core GS10_PC15, 103 cmbsf | place: Arctic Ocean: Southern Knipovich Ridge | collected 2010 | reverse complement strand
ATATCGGCGGATGTGGTCAAAAGTGCCACCGAGGGCACGCTTGCCGTGTGAAGGCAGGTGTGATTGTATTCGAGAGCATTGGGCGTCGGCAGCGTCAACATTTGAGGGACCGGCAAGCTTCGATGGATGGTCAGGCGATACGACACAGGTGAATTCAGTAGCCCGGTTCGAACGCCCAACGGGTATCTGCGATGCGACGCCAAGATCACCCAGGTCGGTGTCTTCAAGTACCGGCTGGCTGACGGCACGAGTCGCTCCGAGCTCCGGCTACCGCAGCACGTTTTCAACGCCGACTCGCTGGCCAGCTTCGAAGATGTCCCCCTGACCAACAACCACCCGCGCGAGCGACTCGACAGCAAGAACACCCGGAAGTTCCAGGCCGGCAACGTGAAGGCCGTTCGCAAGCACGACCACTTCGTAGCTGCCAACGTGCTCATCACCGATGACACGGCAATCTCAGAAGCCGAGGCAGGCAAGAACCAGCTGTCCTGCGGCTATACGTGCGACCTCGACTTCACTCCCGGGGTGACGTCGGGTATCGACGGCGTCTCGGACGGCCAGCGCTACGATGCAATCCAAACCAACATCGTAGGTAACCACGTCGCAATCGTTAGCAAAGGCCGTGCGGGCGCCGAATCGTCCCTGCACCTAGACGCCGAAGACGCCATCATGGTGCTCGACTCGGCTGACCCAATAGTTCCACAACCACCCGGGCCACAACCCGGCCCAGGAGGAAAGACCATGAAGACAGTACGCATCGACGGCGTCGATTTCGAGATGTCAGAGCAGGCTGCACAGGCGGTCGGCAAGGTTGTAGCCAAGCACGACCAGCTGACCGAGAAGGTCGCCGGCATCACCGAGTCCGCTTCGAAAGAAAAGGCCCGCGCTGATAAAGCCGACGAAGACCTAGCCGCAGCCAAGAAGCTGCACGAGGACAGCTCGTCCGACGAGAACGTCCAGAAGGCGGTCAAGTCCCGAGTCGCCCTCGAGCGCACCGCGGCCTCGATCCTGAAGAACGACGACCTCAAGCTCGACGAGATGAGCGCCACCGACATCAAGAAGGCCGTCGTGATCAAGGTGTCGCCCTCGGCCAAGGAGAAGCTCGACGAGGCGGACGAGGTTTACCTCAGCGCCCGGTACGACGCAGCGGTCGAATCGTTCAACGAGGACGAGAAGAACAAGCCGAAGCCACACCACCGAGTGCGTGGCCCCGGTGGAAGCCCCGAGCCTGACACTCGCTTCGACGCTGCAGCGGCGCGCGAGAAGATGCTCGACGCCAATCACAAAATGGGACGTGAGCCACTCGTGGCACCTGCTGTCCCCAATACCAACCAGCAGTAAGGGAGAACATCATGTCTCAGACAGCATATACCGTAGAGGCGGCCCTCGGGTTCCGCGGGTTGCTCGGCGATCCGAACGACGACTCGTTCGCCATCCCACTGGCCAATGGTGCTGCGGCAGCGCAGGGCTTTGGTCTCATGATGCGGCGAGACGCCACCAACCCGCTTGACCAGTTCGACATCTTCAGTGCTGCCGGCCAGACACCCGTAGGGGTGACTGTCCACACGCAGGCGCAGGAAGACCCGAGCCTGGCGGATCCGCTGGGAATCGCCCTGCTCGAGTCCGCTTCGTTGCTACGTCGCGGTCGAATCTGGGTCCGCACCGAGGTGGCGATCACCTTGGGGGATGGAGTGTTCTGGCGTCACACCACGGGCTCCGGCACCGAGATCGGAGCGTTCCGCAACGGCTTCGACGGCGCAGCCGAGGTGAGCACGCTGACACCGAACCCGGTCACCAACGACCTGACCTACACGGTCGACGTCAAGGTGAACGACGCGGACTTCCACTTCGAGACGCTGGCGGATGGCTCGGCCACTGCCACCGAAATCTGTGACGGCATCCGAGCCGCCATGGCTCTCGATGCGACGTTCACTGCCCTGGTGGTTGCAACCGGGACCACAACCCTCATCCTCACGGGTCAGACCGCAGGACAGGGGCTGGATGTGACGTCGACCGGCGAAGGCCTGTTCGACATCGTAGAGACAACCCCGCCAGCGCCGACTTGTGAGCAGTTCACGAGCGGCGAATGGCTCGAAGGCTCAACGGGTGCTGGTATTGCGCTCCTAGAGATGAACCTCCCGTAAGGGACGAAAGGCACAGGAGACAGCTATGACTCAGCATTACAACATGGACGCAGCCGAGTCGGCCTTTTTTGACCGACAGCTGGAGTTCATTTTCACCCAGACCTACGATATCAAGTTCGCTGAGCTGAAGGCTCGCCGATTCATCCCCACGGGGACGTCGGCGCACCCTGGCTCGACGAGCGTGACCTACCGCCAGTTCACCGAGGTAGGACGGGCGCGAGTCGGATCTCATAAGTCCGATAAACCACCCCGCGTCGATGTGAACGGCCTGGAGTTCAGCCGACCTGTTCGGGAGATCGAGGCGTCGTACGGCTGGACCTTCAAGGAGATCAAGTCGGCTCAGATGGCCAACAACAACCTTAACGGTCGCCGGGCATCCGCCTGTCGTCGCGCCATCGAGCGCGAGATGGACGAGATCGCTGCCATCGGCGCGCCGCTGGTCGGCATCACTAGCGGCGCCCTGAATGAGCCCGCGTCGACCATCGACCCATCGGCTGGTTCGTGGACTGCGCCGGCGGCTGCTGACACCATCATCCTCGAGGTGTCGGTGATGTGGCAGGGCATCATCGACGACACCCTGGAGGTCGAGACAGCAGACACGCTGCTGCTCCCGGGGCAGGAGTGGGCGCACATCGCCACTACCCCGCGCAGCGCAACTTCGGACACGACAATCCTGTCGTTCATCCGTAACTCGTTTCCGGATCTCACGTCCATCGACACCTGGCATCGGTTGTCGACTGCTGGCGCCGGATCGGTACGTCGAGCGATGTTGTACCATCGGTCGCCCGACATCTTGACCAACGAGATCCCTAACGACTTCGAGCAGCTGCCGGTCCAGATGGACGGGATGCAGTTCGTGGTCAATTGCATGGCGAGCACCGCTGGTGTAGCCGTGTATTACCCGCTGGCCGTCCGTTACCTGGACGGTATCTAAAATCGCTCTGAGCCGTCCGGAAGGGCGGAGGAGCAAGGAGCTATCCTGTGTCCAAGATTTCCGTGGCAAATTCTGGAGTTGGTAGGCTGAACCTGATTGGAGGGGTCAGTCTCGACCCTGGTACGATGGGGCCCAATGGCGTCCTGGTGGAGCCAGGAGTCACCCTCGTCGATGCAGAGGCGTGGGATAAGTGCAAGGAGCACCATCTCACCAAGCACTACCTGAGCACTCGTCGGGTCAGCGTCGTGGGCCCGACGCCGGCCGCCCCGAAGCCGCCGGCCGCCCCCTTGGCGGGGGTGTCGGAACTGACAGCCAAGGAGGCTATTGCCTACGTCGCCGGCTGTGAGGACGTGGCGGAGCTCCGGTCATCCTGGGAAGACGAGAAGCGCGTGACGGTAATCGCTGCCCTGGAGAAACGCCTGGACGAGCTAGCCGGTGACCCTGAAGACGACGACGTCGACGGGTCGGACGACTCCGAGGACTACGATGAGGCGGGGCCTGAGGATTAAGTGTGGCCGTCACAGCAAAAGAGATCAAGGACTGCCTGCCAGAGTTTGCTGGGTTCAGCGACCTCGTGGTGGACAAGTTCCGTCTCCAAGCTGAGAGGCGCGTCAATCTAGCCCAGTGGGCCGGGAAGGCCGACGACGCCATACTGTACCTCACCGGACACCTGCTCAAGCTGTTCAAGAGCTTCATGTCAGGCGCCACCGCGGCGTCGGGCCCGGTGAGCTCAAAGCGTGTCGGCGACCTGGCTGTCACCTACAAGATTCCCGAGAAGATGGCGAACACGTGGCTGGCCCGCACCACATACGGCCAGATGTATCTCGAACTGAAGCAGGGCGTCTGGCCGACCCGGGTGCTGGCATGAGTACCGTGAAAGACATCGACCGGGGCTTCAGACAGCTGGTGCGTAATTTCGTTCGCATGCGTCGTGGTCCCAACGTCACGGTGGGGATCCAGGGCGATGAGGCCATGGAGCAGCGCGACGGGATCACCAATGCCAACCTGGCTGCGGTGCACGAGTTCGGCTCAGCTGACGGGTCGATCCCGCAGCGGTCGTTCATCCGCGGCACCACCGACCGCGAGCGCGCCAAAATCAATCGACTACTCGAGCGGGCCGTGAAGGCGGGGGTGCGTGGCGACGTTCGTCGGGAGCTGGGCAAGGTCGGTGAGGTCATTCGAGCTGCGATGGTCCGCACCATCGACCAGTCCATCGGCATCAAAGCCAATGCGCCGGCCACCATCGCCAGGAAGGGCTCAAGCGTTCCGCTCATCGACACCGGTGTCCTGAAGGGCGCGATCTCCTGGGAGTACCACGCGTCATGATCGAGGAGATAATCTCTGAGTTCGCGACGCCCATCACGGTGCGCCGGACCAACCAGGCGACGGTGTTCGTCAATGGTTTGCAGCAGGTGGAGACAGACGTCGACACGTTCTGCATTCAGAACGTCAGCGTGCAGCCCATGCAGGCCCGCGAGCGCCAGGTGCTGCCCTCGGGCATCCGAGACCGTGAGCTGCTGAAAGCCTACACTCCGTGCACGCTGCGCAGCGTCAACGTCGAGGGCAAGGTGAAGGCTGACCGAGTCGATTACAACGGCCAGGAGTACGTCGTGCAGTCAGTCGAAGACTGGCAGGGTCACGGCGGCTACTTCAAGTGCGTCTTCATCAAGGAAAACGACTGATGTCGATCCTGGTCAATCCGGTCAACTGGACCGCCAAATACTCGACGCTGCACGCCTGGGCGTTCGGTGCTACCAACAAAACCACCCGGTGGGCCGACCAAGACGCGCCCCGGCCGGACTACCCCTACGTGCTGCTCGACGTCATCTCCACCGCCAAGGAAGGCGGCATCGATGAGGCGACACGCACCGTGGATCTCACGAGAGCTCGCAATGTCAAAATCACTCCGCTCGCCCAGGACGCCACGACCTACACGGTCACCATTAACGGAACCGCCTTCAACTTCCTATCGGACGCAAGCGCCACGGTCGCAGAGATCGTCACTGGTCTGGTTGCTGCCATCGCTGCCGGCGCCGAGCCAGTCACGGCCACCGATAACGGTACCGACCTGGATGTCGTTGGCGACTTTGAGACTCTGAACCCCACGGTGCTGGGCCTGTTCACGGTAGTTGTCTCGGAAGACTCGGGTGAGACGGTCACGCAGATCAGCTACGAGAACAACGACTCAGGCAACGAGGTGCGTGTGCGTGTGACCGGTAGCAGGGAGTTCACGCTAAATGTCCAGGCGTTTGAGCGTAACGCCCGCGGAGCCAATGCGGCTAGCGATCCAGCCACGAACGCTTACAACACGCTCACGCTGCTCCAGGCGAGCCTGGGGCTACCTTCTGTGCAGCGCACGCTCTGGGATGACGCTGACATCGCGCTCATCGAGGAGCTGCCTATCCAGGACCTGTCAGAGCAGGTCGAAGATGCATTGCTCAGCAGGGCATCCATGGATATACGGATGAGGACGTTGTCGGTACTGGACGAATACACAGGTTTCATCGAAGACGTGTCTGGAACAGGCACGTATGCAGGCTCGAGCGATTCACCTATTGCAGAGCCTTTCTCGGTACAAAGCTAGGAGAGCATCATGGCAAATCCAGACAACATCGTCACTGTAAACGTCACCATCGAGGACGCAGCGGTTACCCAGACCGGGTTCGGCACCCCGATGATCCTTACCCACGAGGCCGCGTTCGGGCCCGAGCTGGTTCGCTCCTACTCCAGCATTGTCGCCATGACCACTGACGGACACGCAGCCGCTGGCGCTACCGTGCTGGCTGCGACAGCTGTCCTCGCGCAGAACCCCAAGGTGACAACCCTCAAGATCGGCCGCCGGGGCAGCGTGCCCACCGCGATGACTCGCATCATTACGGTGGCGTCAGTACTCGACCTGACAGCCTACACCATCACCCTGGACGGAACGGCGTTCACGTTCACCTCGGATGGAACGGCCACCGCGGTAGAGATCGCCTTCGGCCTCGACGCCCTGATCAATGCAGGGTCGGTGCCTGTCACCTCAACGGATAATGTAGACGGGACACTGGACTTGATCGAAGACGTTGCCGGTACGGTGTTCGGCCTGTCGCATACCCAGGACCTCATCACCCAGGACGACACGAGTCTGGAAGACGGCATTGCGGCGGACTACGCTGCAGTGAAGGCCGAGGACAACGACTTCTACGGCGTGCTGATGACCAGTTCGAGGACGCTGGAGATCGCTGCACTGGCTACGGCAGTGGAGGCCGACACCAAGATCTTCATTGCGCAGTCGGCTGACAGCGACATCTTGAGCGACACGGCCGGCAACATCGCCGAAACCCTGGAAGCGGCCGGTCACAACCGCACCGCGCTCATCTTCAACCAGGACAACAAGGACTACGCGAGCGCCGCTTGGATGGGCAAGCAGTTCCCGAAGGACCCCGGCGAATCGACCTGGGCGTTCAAGAGCCTGGCGGGAGTCACCGTCGACACGCTCAGCGACACTCAGCTGACCAACATCGAAGCGAACGACGCGAACCACTACACCGTTACCAAGGGCCTGAACATGACCCTGCAGGGAACGATGGCGTCGGGTCGATTCATCGACGTCACCCGTGGTATCGATTGGCTCACCACCAGGATGCAAGAGCGCATCCTGACGCTGCTGGCCAACTCGGACAAGGTGCCGTTCACCCAGAGCGGCATCACCGCGCTAGAGAACGAGGTCCGAGCTCAGCTGCGGGAGGCGGTTGGGCAGAGCGTCATCACCGACACCTTCACCGTCACGCCGCCGGCGTTGGCGGATGTGTCTGATGCTGACAAGGCGAACCGGATCCTCGGCAACCTGAATTTCTCGGCCACCCTCGCAGGCGCCATTCACAACGTCACCATCAACGGCAGCGTGTCCGTCTAAGGAGCAATTCATGTCCCTCAAAACTTACGACCCATCACACGTGTCAATGTTCTACGGCCCAATCGAGCTGCAGGGCTTCGCCCAGGATGCCGCCATCACCATTGAGCACGACGAGGACGACTGGTCGCTGCAGGTGGGCGTCGATGGCGAGGGCACCCGGTCGAAGACCAGCAACAAGTCCGCGACCATCACCGCGAGCCTGATGCAGTCCAGTGTCGTGAATGCGCTGCTGAGCGCAGAGCGGGAGCTGGACATCAACACCCCCGGGGGCACCGGCGGACACCCGCTCATCGTCAAGGACAACAGCGGCACCAGCCTGTTCGCATGCGAGACCGCCTGGATCCAGAAGCCACCGACCGCCGAGCTCAACCGAGAAGCCACTGCGCGAGAGTGGGTGTTCCGCACTGACCGAGTCGATGCGTTGCACGGCGGCAACTAAAACCTTAGACACATAGGACGTGACCCGTGGCACGCGAACGCCAAGACACCTTCATCGGTGAGCACAAATACGAGATGACAATGCTCGGGGCGACCCCCGGCTACCGACTGTTCCGCAGGCTGTTCAAGATGTTCGGACCTTCATTGGGCGCGCTTATGGATGCGACGGCGGGTGAGAATATACAGGACGTAGACCTGACCAGCCAAACGGTAAAAGACGGCATTCAGGCATTGACAGAGAACGTCAAGGAAAGCGATCTTGATCACGTGATCGACCTACTCAAAGGGCAGACCCACGTGGGCGTGGACGGTTCCGAAAAAACCATTCCACTAAAGAGCGTGTTCGAGTCCCACTTCGCCGGCGATACCTTCGGGATGTTCGCGTGGGTGTGGTGGGGCTTGCAAGTCCAGTATGCGACTTTCTCATCTGCCTTCGCGAGTATGAAGCCGCCAAGCGGGGGCGAGGCAGGGCCGGCGGCGAGCAAGAAGAAACCATAGAAATCCCGGAGCAGATCGAATGGTTCATCTGGCGGCCCTTATTTTCAGACCACGTGAAGCACGTGTCGAAAACCGAGATAGACGAGCACTGGAGCATCATCGACTTGCTGGACTGTCACCAATTGATCGACATACACGAGGAGCTCGAGCGGCGGGCGGCGGCTAAGAACAGAACCAAGGGCAAGTAGCAATGGCGAGTATCCGTGACATCTTCGTTCGGCTTGGGGTGAAAACGGATCCTCGTGGACTGAAGCGCGCCAACGCCGGACTCAACAACCTCAAGTCCAACGCGATAAGCCTTGGGCGCATCTTTGCCACCGGTGCTTTGGCGATAGGCTTCAAGAAGCTCATCGAGGCGGCCTCTGATATCCAGGAGACGGCCAACAAGTTTGGCGCCGTGTTCGGCGAGGCCGGGTCCGATGTGCAGCAACAGCTCGACAAGATCCGCGAGAAAACGGGTGCGACCAATTTGCGGTTGCAAACGATGGCGTCGAGTATCGGCGCGCTCGTAAAACCATCGCTCGGCAGCGCCGCGGCTGCCGGTAAGATGGCCGCTGGTGTCGCGGAGCTCGCGCTCGATATAGCGTCGTTCAATGACGTCAGCGCCGACGACGCTCTCACCGCGATCCGGTCGGGGTTGATCGGGTCCGCGGAGCCCTTGCAGCGGTTCGGCGTGGACACTCGTGTTGCTGCGCTCGAGCTGGAAGCCATGCGACAGGGAATCAGTGGTGGCGTCAAGGCGATGACCGAAGGGCAACGCGTCACGTTGCGTTACGCTTCCATACAACGACAGCTAGGTGTGCAGGGTGCCACAGGTGACGCGACCAGGACGGCGCTCGACTTTGCCAACGCATCGCGGAACCTCGGCGATGCGATGAAGGAGACGTCCGGTATCATCGGTACGTTCTTCTTGAAATCAACCGGCGGTCTCGTGAACCGGATCCGTGAGATGGTCAACGGGTTCCAGGAGTGGTTGGCCGTCAATCGAAAGCTCATCCAGCAGAGGTTCGACAAGTTCATCGGCGGGGCCAGGCAAATCATCGTGAACGTCGCCACCGCCATCGGGCGGATTGTGAGTGCAATCAGGGAGTGGGCGGCGAACCTGTCACCACTGGGGACTGGGCTTCTAAAAATCGGTGCCATAGCCGCGGCCCTAGCAATCCTGATGGCGCTGCCGGGCGGGTCGCTCTTACTCTTGCTCGCGCTGCTGGCGCTCATCATCGACGACTTCGAGACGTGGGGGCAGGGCGGTGAGAGCGTCATAGGCGACTTGATCGGCAGCCTGGTGAACCTGCAAGAGGCGTTCGGTCCGGTTGGTGACGCCATTGCTCATATCGCTAGCGAGTTCGTGGAGGCTTTTAATCTCATCGTTCGGGGCTTCAAGTTTGTAGGGGGGCTGCTGGGCACGCTGGCTGGATTCTTTGTCGAGCAAATCACAGCCGTCTTCAGCGGTGACTTTAAGAAAGTCCTGTCCAACGTCATAGCCGTCATCGACAGGCTAGCCGCGGTGACAGGAATAGACCTCAGCGGGATCGCCCGACAGGCGGCAGGGCTGTCCGGAGGCACAGTCGCCCCCAGGGCAGCTGCGGCCGGCAGTGGGCCGGTTTCCATAACGGGTGACACCAGCATCATTGTCGAGGTGACGGCTGCCCCCGGCATGAGCGTCGACGACCTGGGCGAAGCGATACCGCGCGAGATGAAGAAGGCGATGGACGCACAGAACAGGCAAGACGCGCAGTCGTTCATAACGGAGGGGCCCTGATGGGTAGCTTCGGCCTGGTGTTCAAACAGAGGGTGCGCGTCGGGGTGAATGCCAGCGACGAGTTCTTGCCGTTCGGCGCCGTCGAGCTCGACGCATCGCTGGAGGAAAACCACACGGCCGAGAACGAGATCACGCAGTTCCCGGTGGAGGTAGGCGTCGATATCACCGACCACGTGCGGAAGCTCCCGGAGGGCGTGACCATCAGGGGGGTCGTCACTGACCACCCACTGGTGTTAGGAGGTGCATTCAGATCCGGTAGGTCCACCGACGCTTACCAAGAATTCCTGGTGATGCTGAACCAGGCGCAGTTCGTGGCCGTGGTCACCACGCTCCGGCAGTACGCCAACATGGTGGTGCAGCGGATGGAGGTTCCTCGAAACAGCAGACGCGGCAGCTCGGTTGAGTTCGTCCTGACGCTGCGCGAGGTAAAGACCGCCGAGGTAGCCGTCACCACCGGGACCACCGACCTCGGAACCCAGAACACGGTCGCCGTAAACTAGGAGACCACCATGGCGACCCTGCGACTCCCAACATTCCGCGAAAACCTCGACCACAAATACAACCTGATTCTCGACGCGGAGACGTTCACCATCGAGTATCACTACAACGCCCGAGCTGACCGGTGGATCGTGCATGTGTTCGATGTCGAAGACGTCGCGGTGAGGCACGGTGTGCGGCTGGTGGTGGGCGGGATTGATCTGCTGCGCCGCGTTGCGCTGGCCACCAAGCCACAGGGTGAGATCACCATCGTCGATACCACCGGCAACGATACGGAGCCGGACCTTACGACGCTGGGCGAGGAGCCACAGGTTCGCTACACGGAGGCCGCTGACCTGTGACGAAGCTTTTCAATAGAGACATCGAGGTGATGGCCGGGCCCCTGACTATCTCACCGCGCGATGAGGCCGGCGAGAACCAGCCGGTGCTCAAGATGCGTTTCGACATCACCAAGACCAACAACCGCGAGCCCAACAAGGCCGAGCTGAAGATATGGAACCTGTCACCCGGTAGCCGGTCGAAGTTGCAGGCGAAGGATCTGGAGGTCGTGATCCAGGCCGGTTACGTCACCGGCCGCGCGCAGATATTCAAAGGGGACCTGGAGACCGCCAGAACCGAGAAAACCTCGGTAGACTGGATCACGACGCTCGAGCTGGGCGACGGAACCAAGCAGATGCGGAAGTCGCGCATCAACAAGAGCTTCCGTGGCGGGCAGTCGGCCGGTCAGATGCTGAAGGTGGCGGCCGAGGCGCTGGGCCTGGACACTGGCAACCTGAAGGAAAAGGTCGCTAGCGATGGCGCTCGGTCAGTGCTGAAGCAGTTCGTCGGCCTTGTTCTTAGCGGCAAAGCCACCGACGTGTTGGACGACGTGGCGTCGGCGATGGGGCTGACCTATTCGGTGCAGGACAAATCGCTACAGTTCCTCAGCCGCGGCGAGGCGGTGAAGGGGCCGGCCATCAAGCTCAACCCGGCCACTGGTCTCGTTGGTTCACCGGACGTCGGCGAGAAGGGCGTCGTCACGGCCTCGTCGCTTCTTAACGGTCGCATCAGACCTGGTAGTAAAATCGATCTGACGTCGCTGGTGGTAACCGGCTCGTTCGTATGCCAAAAGGTGCAGCACGTCGGTGACACATGGGGCGCCGAATGGGGTAGCAACATCGAAATGGCACCGCTGCGATGATCAAGGAGACCAGCAGGAGCCCCAGCCGGGCCGAGGTGCTACGGCTTGCCATCAAACAGAACCAGGCCGAGCTCCACGTCTCGATGCCTGGTAGAATCGAGAGCTACGACGTCACCCAGCAGAGAGCCGACATTAAGCCGCTGCTGAAGCGTCCGCTCGTGGCGTCCGATGGTACGGTGCTGACCGCCGAGGTGCTGCCGATCATCCATGACGTGCCCATCAAGTTCGACCGCGGCGGCAGCGGGTTCTTCATTACGTTCCCTCTGGTGCCCGGCGACCACGTTCATCTGATTTTCAACGAGCGGTCGATTGGCCAGTTCGTGAACAGCCAGGGTGAGGACACCGACCCGCAGGAGTTCAGAATGCACAATCTGAGCGACTGCGTGGCCTACCCGGGGTTCTACCCGTTCGCTCTTTCCCTGGACGACGCTCACGCCGATAATCTGGTGATTGGCAAGGACGGCGGCATTCAGATCCACCTCAAGCCGGCTGGTGAGATTCACCTCGGTAGCGAGAACGCCGCCGAGTTCGTAGCCCTGGCTGCCAAAACGGATACCCGAATAGGTGATCTGGAGACAGCCGTCAGCACCATTGTGACCGCTCACGCGAACGTGCATACCCACATCGTGACGGCCCCGCTCATCCCCGGAGCGCCAACTCCATCGGCCACTGGTCTCCCCACGGCAACGGCACCGACTCCTGGGGCTAGTGTCGCTGCGACGAAAGTGAAGGCAGACTGATGGCGATCAATGTCTCGGGAACCAACGCGACCGTCAAAGCTGCCATCAAGACAGCGATGGCAACGGCGTACGGTGAGGCCGAGTCGGTCTATGACGAGTTCGCCGGGATACTTGCGGACGCCATCGCCACACCGATACTCGACGAAATCAAGGACAACGCCGACCTGACGGGAGTAACGTCGGGCGGTGACACCGTGGCGGGAGGCGTAGACTGATGGCAGACTTCAAGCTAACCGCCTCCGGCGACCTCGACCTGTCGACCAACGACATCCAGATCATCGACGGCATCGACGCGATACGGCAGGAGCTGCAGATACGATACCGCTTCTTCCTGGGTGAGTGGTTCTTGAACGCTGAAGAGGGCGTGCCTTACATTGAGAACATCCTCAAGAAGAACCCCAGCGACGCCCAGGTCAGAAATATCCTGACGGAGGTCGCCAGGACCACCCCCGGGGTAGACCAGGTTCAGTCTTTCACAGCTGACCTGGACTCTGCTACAAGACGCCTGACGGTAACGCTCGATGCCGGAGTGGTCGTCGACGGTCAGCTCGTCTTCGTGCCGTTCGTGGTCGAGGTGGAGGTTTAGATGTCGTCATTTGGAGTACTGACCACCGGGTTTTCAAAGAAGACCAGGCAGAACATCATCGACGAGATCGTCGCCAGCATCTTGGCCGACATATCGCCCAACTTGAACACCACTTCGACGTCAGTTCTAGGTCAGTTCATCGGCGTGCACGCTGACCAGCTGTCTGAGGACTGGGACGTGCTCGAGGACGTCTACCTGAACCAGTACCCTGACAGCGCGTTCGGGGCATCACTTGAGGGCGTCGGATCAATCACCGGGGCGACCAAGCTGGTGGCCACCGAGTCGACCGTGAGCCTGTTCTGTACGGGTACCGCGACCACTGTTCTGGCCCTCGGTCGGCAGGCTCGCGTTCCCTCTGGCGGCATATTCCAGACCGACGCGCTGGCCACCATCGCCCTAGCCTCCATCTGGACCATCACGACCGCCTACGCTGTGGGCGACATCAGATCGAACGACACCCCCACCAATATCTACCGATGCACTATCGCGGGGACCTCGGCAGGATCAGGTGGGCCCACCGGTGAAGGCACTGCGATTGTCGACGGAACCGTGACCTGGCGCTACATGGGTGACGGAGACGGCTCAGTTGTAGTGGCGGCTACCGCCACGGTGACTGGTCCGACAGTGGGCTTGGCCTTTCAGGTCACCGAGATCGTCACCGCGGTCAGTGGGTGGGATAACGTCACCAACCTCCTCGATGCTGTACTGGGCACCGACATCGAGACCGATGCGGCATTCAGGATTCGCCGGGAGCTGTTGCTCACTCTCAGCGGCAAGGGCACGGTCGACACGATTCGGGCCAAGCTTCTGCTGGTGACCGGAGTCACCGCTGCAATCGTGTTTGAGAACACCACCGACGTTGTCGACTCCAACGGCGTGCCGGCGCATGGCATCGAGGCGGTTGTGCTGGGTGGCACCGACCTCGCTATCGCCCAGGCAATCTTCGACGACAAGGCTGCAGGCATCGAGACGTTCGGTGCTGACATCACTGAGGTCATCGTCGACGATGCGGGGAACAGCCACACCATCAACGGCAGCCGCGCCGACCCGGTGGAGATGTTCATCGACATCACGGTGGTCACAGACGGCAACTACCCAGCTGACGGCGATACTCAGGTGGCGACACTGCTCGCCAACCTCGACCTGGTGCTGGGTATCGGTGACGACGTCATCTATCTCGTGTCGCAGGCCGCTGCGTTGAGTGCTTGCGACGGAGTGAGCGGTGTCATCGACATCACCGTATTCCAGCTCGACAAGCGACCCGTGGCCGTCACCGCCGCCAACTCAGAAAATTACGCTTTGTCGAATGGTGAGACACTCACCGTCAAGGTCGACGGTCAGAGCGCGGCGCAGACCGTAACGTTCAACACAGGCGACTTCGTCGACATAGCCAATGCCACAGCCGAGGAGGTGGCGATAGTGATCAGCGCCGACCTGACCACACCGGCGGCGACCGGTAGCGGCGCTACGGCGCCCGTCATCACCAGCGACAGCGGCGGCACCATCGAGGTCACCGGGGGCACGGCAAACGCCGCGCTCGGGTTCCCGACCACCTTCGATGCGACGGGGACGTCCAACGTGGTGATCGGCAGCAGGCAGCGGGCGGTGTTCGACAGCTCGCGGATCGTGGTGACGTCATGAGCACCATGACCGAATCGACCACCCGGGTGGCTGAAGCACAGGCCAAGTTGATCGACCAGTTCAAGGCGCACACGAATATCGACGCCATCGTGAAGGCGCTCGCGCAGCAGTCCCAGGAGCTGGAGGCGGCGGCGTTCGAGGTGCTTCTGGATACGCTGCTGGCGACCGCTGTGGGTGAACAGCTCGACGGCATAGGTAGGGTCCTGACTGTAGAACGTGCCGGCAGAAATGACACGGACTACCGTACCAGGCTGCTGGCTCAGGTTCTGCTGAACAAGTCTAGCGGTGCGATACCCGAGATCGTGGCTCTGGCCACTGCCTTAGGGGTCACCGACCTCACGCTCAACGAAGTGTTCCCGGCAAAGATGGACCTTATTTCTGATGACCTGCTCCTCGGCGGCACCGAGATCGGTGCGACGATGATCAAGTCCAAGGCCGCCGGGGTCGGGTTGACGTTTACATGGCACGAGAGCCTCATCCCGTTCAGGTTCGGCGTTGCCGGGCAGGGTTTTGATCTAGGAGAGCTCGGCGAGATCGTCGCAGCGTAGGAGAGCAAGATGGCAACCAAGCCGGCAACAGTCCCACAGCTGGACACCAACGATACGAACCGGGTCGCACCGGCGGCCGGTGACATCACTGACGGATACTCCCTCAACGACATCTTCCCTGCCGGCAACGCGAACTTCCTTATGGGTCTCGCCGGCGACTGGCTCGAGTGGTTTGACGAGCGGCACGACGACGAGGCAGCGGGTGTCGACTACGTGCTCCACGCGCTCGACCCGGCAGCAGGCGCCGGGGGTAATACGTTCCTGCGCGGTGCGGACAGCGTGGATGCAGCGGGCGGCGTCGGTAACGTCGAGGGCGGGACATCCGTCTCGGGCACGGCCGGCGGTGACGGCAGAACCCGCGGAGCAGCCTCGGTCGGCACCGACATCGATGGCGGCGACGGCATACTGGCGGGCGGTCTTGGCACCGGTACCGGAGACTCCGTTGCCAGGATCCAGGTAGCCACATCGGGTACCACCGGGTCGACGCCCAACTCAATCGTAGACTACATTCTGGCTCGCGGAGCGACCGAAGATATCGCGACCCTGAAGCCCATCGTCGCCACAACGGATGTGACCGACACAGCCGCCATAACGGCCACGGGGAATGGTACCGGCGACGGTATTACCGGAACCGGCGGAGCGACCAACGGGATAGGCGTTTTTGGCACAGGCGGCGCCACGAACGGAGATGGGGTCCGAGGACAGGGCACCGGCACAGGGCAGGGGCTCGACGCGATAGGTGGAGCAACGTCAGGCGATGGCGCCAGAGGGACCGGCGGCGCGCCGAATGGAGTAGGCGTCCAGGGGTTCGGTACAGGTACGGGAACGGGCGTTAGCGGTATCGGAGGTGCAACGGGCTACGGCGTTGTTGCCCAGGCCGATACGACCACACCGGTTCGCTCGGCGCTTCGGCTGGTTCCGCAGGACACGGATCCAAGTACGAACCTGGCGGGTGACGTCCACGCACTGCACCCGACGTCAGCGACACACGCTAAGCTGGCGCACTTCAACGGGGCGGAGCATGAGCGGATAGTCCCGCAGGTGTTCGCAGGGACGTCCGAAGAGGTTCTGGTCGGCGGCGTCGGCTCCACATGGGCAGACGTTTACGTCATACCGGCAAACACCCTGCGGGTAGGGTCCGTGATCCGTGTCTTCGCCACGGGAGCCACGGTGGGAGTGGCGGATGGCGGCAACGTTGATTACACCGTACAGCTCAACGACGGTGGCTCCGTGGGCCCGGTTCGGACATCCACAATAGCAATTGCATCAGCCGGGATGTTCGTTATTGAAGGGCGGTGGACGGTCAAAACAATTGGGGCTTCGGGTGTGGCTCTGTTCGGTGGTGTCGCATCTCATGGGCCGGAAGCTACGCCGGAGGTCAGAAACACGAGCGGAACTTCGGGTACTACACTGGACTCGACCGTGGCCGTCACCGTTCAGGCGTCGGTTTTGTTCAGCGTGGCGACCAGCGGCAACACCGCAAGGCTGGACCAGTTCGTTGTGGAAGTGACTTGATGGACATCTCACCGCTTCGTCCTGACCAGATCGACGAGATCGAGCGTCTCGGTGTCGTGGTCCGCAACAAGCTGGACTCGTGGGCCTGGCGCCTGGTGGGCGTGTTTTTCTGGACGTGGCACCGAAGCGCTTGGACTACATGGCGATGGCCGTGGAATGAGCAGATCACAATCTGGGCTTCGGCGGGGACATCCTCGATCACGATGCACCACATCGACAAGATCGACCACGAGCTGTTCCACTGCCGCGACCTGCGTCCCCGGTCGGGTCCCTGGAAAATTGGCGTTCTGAACTTCCTAGTACCGCTGCCGCTCGTGTTCTCCGGCCGGTGGTTCGTCGAGCGATGGGCCTACCTCGAGGCCGTAAGGCGTGGCACGAAGACGGTAGATAGTGCGGTGGACAAGCTGTTCAGCTTCACCTATCTGTACCCCTGGCCTCCGCCGCTGATGCGACGGTGGTTCAAGGCTCGTCTGAAGGACGGGCAAACTCAAACCAACAGGGGACCCACATGACACAGGCAAGCAATGCTCGGAAGAAGCGGAAGGCCAAGGTGGTGCACATCAAGCCTAAGGCCAAGATTCATCTCAACAAGAACGACCTGCGTTGGTACGAGAACCTCGTGCTCAAGGAGCAGCTCATCAGGAAGCAGACCCAAGAGGCGCTGCTGGAGGTGGGCAAGGGAGCCGAGGAGATGATGGTAGAGCTGTCGGCGCGCGAGGGTGTCGACCTTCGCGGCTACGATATCGACTGGAAGACAGGCGAGTGCAAGCTCCCCTCGAAGAAGACGGCGGCGAAACCAGAACCAGCACCCACACCGGACGAAAGTCCAGAGGAGTAAAGCCATGGCAGAGGCAGTTGTGAAAGCGGGGAAAAGCACATCAGAGCACGTGTTCGAGTACGTCTCGATGGGCGCAGCGTTCGTACTGTTCGGCGGCGGCATCGCGGTCGAGCTGTGGACGACAGCACCGGACTGGTTCGGCGCCGTGCTCGGTGGCGTCGGGATGGTCAGCGTCAAGCTCGGTAGCATGGGCTACACCAAGTGGCGCACCTTGCTGAAGATCGAGGCCGTGAAGAAGTGAAAACGGTCTGGGGAGTGATCGCCGGGGTGGCGGGTGGAATTCTTCTCGCCATACTCTGGTGGCGTAACCCCTGGAGCCAGGTCAAGAAGGAGATGCGGGCAATCGAGGATTCCGAGAAGGCCAGGCAGATGGTTCTGGACGACGGCGCCGCGGTAACTAGAAAACGGATCGAGTCAGAGCACAGGGCTACCATCCAGGGATTTGACGATGACCAGAAGCAACGCCTCAAAAGCATGCGCAGTGATCCTGTCGCTCTTGCTCGCTGGCTCAACCGCGTCAGCGACTGAGCCCGCGGTACAGATCAAGAAGGGTGAGCCGGCGCCGTTCTCCGGCATGCTGTATCCAGTGGATCGCGCCATCGCCGTCACGAAGAAGGCTGAGCGGTGCGACTTCCTGCTGGTTGAGGAGAAGGAGCGGGCCGCGAAGCTATTGAAGGTCCAGAGCGAGCTCGCGATCCAGAAGGTCGCCGTCGCGAACGATGCGTGCAAGCTCAAGATCGATACGCTGCAAGGCGCGGAGATCTCGCCGTGGATGGTGGTGCTGGGCTACTTCGGCGGCGTCGCTACCGTAGCCCTTGGCGCCTGGGTGTCTGGACAGGTATCGTCAAACTAGGAGTGTCGCATGGCCATACCTCTGAATATCCCAACGCTTCCCAATAAGTTCACGGCCGGTGACCTCGAGGACCCGATCACTGTCAAGTGGAACGTGCCAATCACGGTCGAGAGCTCTGAGCTCGTGATCGACAGGCCCGGATCCAGCTCGACAATAACTGTGGTCGGGGTCCTGCTCACCGCATCTACGGGTCTATTCGAATACCCTTGGGCAGCAGGTGATCTCGTGGCCGGGAAGGATCAGCTGGTCAAGGCCCGTCTGTTCGATGCCGCGGCGCAGACCGGCAGGCGCAAGAGCACCGAGTACTTCAAGATCGACGTCGATGAGGATCTATCATGATTGACGGCGCTCCTGCGGCTGTAGGTGGCGCAGCCTGCCACGGGAAGCGTCCAGGTCGCAGGGGCGTCGACCCACGGAGGCTGGCGTGGCTGTAGATGTAACCGGCCCAGATACCCGGGTGGTGGTGTCAGCGGGCGGGACGCAGATCAGCGTCGGCCCGCCTGCGACGAGCATCCAGGTATCGACGTCACTAGGCATTGCTCAGGGTGAGTTCAACACGCTCGCGCATGCGGGCCTCGGCACTTCGCTGGTGGGTGTACCCGCCAAGACCGGCCAGGTGCTTCAGCTCAAGGGCATCCTCGACAGCTCGACCATCGTGGCCACCATCGTGGGCAACGACGTTAGGCTCGACCAGACTAGCACCTCGGACGGGGACGTAACCGGGCCGGCGAGCTCGCTCGACAATGAGCTGGTCCTGTTCGACTCGACCACAGGCAAGCTGATCAAGGGCGGGTCGGGGTGGTCCGTAGTAGCTGGCGTCCTGAACGCCGGCGGCGACCTCGCCATGGGAGCCAATGACATCACGCTGAGTGCAGGGCAGCTGGTGGACGGTGTGGACGTCTCGGTGTTCGAGGCGTCGTTCGTCGCTCATGCGGCAGACGCCACCATCCACTTCACCGAGGCGAGCATCAGTCATCTTAGCATAGGAGACATCGGCGTAAATTCGCACGCTGCTATCGACACACACATTGCCGATGCAACGATCCACTTCACCGAGGCCAGTATTTCTCACCTCAGCATCGGTGACATCGGCGTCAACTCGCATGCCACCATCGACACGCATATCGGTGATGCCACCATCCATTTCACTGAGGCCTCGATCAGCCACTTGAGCATCGGTGACATCGGGGTCAATAGCCACGCGACCCTCGACACCCACCTAGCAGACGCTACAATCCACTTTACTGAAGCGTCGGTAGACCATCTCAATATCCTGAATATCGGTGTCAACAGTCACGCCGCAATCGATACTCACATCGCAGACGCAACGCTTCACTTCACCGAGGCGTCGATAGACCACACCTCGATACTGAACATTGGGGTCAACTCGCATGCGACAATCGACACACACCTGGCCAGTACTTCGAACCCGCACACCGTCACGCTGCAACAGGCTTACGATTCATCTGGCACCCCCGACCACATCACTGTGGACGGAACCAACCTGGCTTTCACGGTCGAGGACAACGCGGCTCCGATAGGCTCGGACATCTTCCAGGTGAGAACCAACGCACAGGTGAACGTGTTCGGCGTTGCTGTGGATGCCATTGATACTGGGCCGACCGGTAGGCGACTGTTCTGCGCTCAGTGGCCAGACGCCACAGGCCGGACAGTCTGCGAGGTCTACCCGGATGACTTTTCGATAACTACGGACACCGGCCCCCCAAATAATATTTTCTTCACAGATGCATCCAGGGTGATCACGCTCGCGATACCAGGCGGCGCGCCATTTTTTCTCAACGCTGCCACGGCGTTTTGTACTCTGTCACACACTACTAGGTTCGAGGAACCAGGATTCTTATTCTCTTCGGTCCCATTTTTCGCCAACGCCGTGTCCGTTGAGTGCGCGGCGAACATCGGGCCCGCGATCACTCTGCTCGACCAGGTCAACACGTACGCGGACGGCGGCGCAAGAACGGCATCGCAGCACAACACAATACGCTCTCAGCCAAAGATCGGGCCGAACATCAACGGCGGCTCGATCATCATGGCAAGCATGGAGCAGTATCTTGCCAATGTTACGGTCGACGCTACGGTTGGGTCCGCGACCCTCACGGCCTACACGGGCTTCAAGGTGGCCAACCCGACGCTCGTAGCGGGTGGCCTGATCAACAACTTCACCGCTCTTGAGATTGCGAACATCTCCGGGCCAATAACAAAAACCGGGATCAAGTCTGACATGGCTACCGGGGAGTTCATCAACCACACGGGTTTTGCGGGCAGCAAGTTTGGTGGTCCTATCACGATAGCCAATAACCAGGAGCTTCGCCTCGGCGGGGCCACGTCTAACGACGTTACGCTCAGGTGGTCCGCAGCCAACACCATGCAATGGAGAGCAACTGGTGTTTTGCAGTGGGAACTCGTGAACGCGACAAGCAACGCAATGCGGGCGTGGAGCAATAACCAGGGTCTACAGTTTGAACTCCCTGTTCTGTCGTTCGGTACAGTTGCGGCCGGCCCCGCCGCAAACTGGTTCATCAACTACACGCCTCCGGCGCGCACCACAATCGCGGTCGGGGAGTGGTCGGATCTTCTGCTTGCCAACGGGGCAGACGTCACAGTGGACGACGCGATCACCAACCTGAGCGGATGGAAGATAGACGCACCGGGGATAACCATCGGCACGGGTTCGGTTGTGGACGCATCGAACCTGTGGCTTGACACGGCGCCAACAGAGGGGACGAACCGATACGGGTTGCTGATCACGAGCGCTCCCACAGGTGGGACGCTGAACTACGCGCTACGGGTGACAGCCGGCGACGCTCGTTTCGACGGCCGCCTTGACATCAACCGTGGCATCGCATTGGGCGGTGGCGCCGCGCCGACACTCGGAACCATCGGGGGGTCTGGACCTACGGCCGCGGCTCAGTCACAGTGGGTCGAAATCGATATCGGAGGAACCCCGCACTGGATACCGGTGTGGGTCTAGGAGAAACAGCATGGCAGACAGACTAGCACTACCGCCCGCTGGAGCGACCAAGCGCCTGACGCTAGACCTGTCAGCTCGCCAGGTGCCATACTTCGACGAGTGGCATCTCGCGTCGCGCAAAGACGACAACGAGACGCTAACGGAGTTCCTGTTGCGGACGCTGACAGTCATGTCGTTGCAGCGGCGACACTCGACGTTGCTTGTTGACGACCAGAACGAGCGCCGGGACGCGTCGGCTGTAGAGGCCAGCACCCGGGCGGATGAGCTGTCGGCCGAGACCGATGATCTCGCCGGCTGACCTGGTGAGACCGACGAGCCCCAGATGACCAAAATCTTTGACTACACAGCGGAGTGCTACGACGGCAAGTACAGCCGTATTGAATTCGGTGAGCTGTCCCTCGTGTGGATCCATCGCATAGGTCCCGGCATCGGCAGCAGCGCGGTGGAGATTGCCCGCTTTTTCACGAAGGGCGAGGGGCGCAAGTACACCGGCGGCAACATGGCCTACAGCTACGTCAACACAGCTGACCAGGTGCAGCAGGCGCTGAGCCTCGACGAGCGCGGTGCCCACGCGAGGCGCTGGGGTAACGCACACGGCATCGGCTTCGCTCAACTGGGTGACTTCAACAAGCAGGCGCCGACGCCGGAGCAGTGGGAGCGTGCGGTGGATGTCTGCGCTGACCTGGTGCCCTGGCTGTCAACGCACTCGGCAAAGATGTGGTCGCTGTTGCCTGAGCACCTGCGCGATGAGCTGCCGGTGGTTGGCCACGGCGAGGTCCCGGCGGCGTACGGTGTTACCAGCGGTAAGGAGCAGCCGCATGGATCCGATGCGTGCCCCGGGCGCTATTGGGATATGGACGAGTTCAGGTATGATGTCGGAGCGGTCGTTCGCGAGAGGGCAGCTGTCAACATGCTGGCTCTAGGTCACAGGTTTACGAGAGATGGCAGCTGACCGTCCCATGACAGGGCGCGTCCAGAAGACCGTCGACCACCCCTGGATCAAGGTCGCGGTGGCGGTGATGTCCACCGGTGCGTTCGCGGGTATGGGGACGGGATTCTGGTCGTATATGAGCCAGCGCGAGACGGTCAAGATGGAGTCGCGCCTGTCTGAGCTAGGGGCTGCGAGTGACTCGAAGGACATCCAACTCCAGCTCACGGCCATCATGGAGATCCTGTGCGACCAAGGCGACCAGCTCAAGCTGTTCAAGGATGCGCTGCTGGACCTGAGCATGGGGAACCGTGCAGAAGCTCGCAAGACTGTACGGGCCGTGAAGATACCGATGGCCCAGGGCAAGAACATCCTGCGCGGCAGGGCGCTGCCGACCTACGAGACAGTTGAGGCAGAGCAGACCAAGATCAATGCTGAGCTCGACCAGCTAGAGGACCTGCTGAAAAAGTAGGGGACGGTGGGCGCCCCGCGAGGAACGCCCACCTCGCCGCAGGCTTGGCAGTGCGGACCCCACCGGGGACCCTGGCAAGACCGCAACAACCTCCGGTTGTGACAGTCCTAGCCCTCATTCGGGGTGGAGTCTATCCTGATCTCGGTGACCTCGCCGCCCAGGATACGTTTGATAGCGTGGAGGGCGACCGACAGATCCTGCGGAAGCTTCCCGTAGGCGGCTGCGTTCATGAGCGCTACCTCGCGTGACCAGAACAGCGCCCTGCCATCGGGCTCCGCCTCAAGCGCAGCGTAGTCGGTGGTGATCACGAATTCCAGGCCGTGCGCGGTGAAGGTCTTTTCCTCCACCGGCTTGAGGTACTTGTCCCAGGGCTCAATGATTGACCGCCCACCACGTAGCCCACACCCCTACCAGGATGAAGAGCAGGAGGACGGCTTCGGTGCTGACTTCGAACGACACCTACCGAGCTCGGGCAGTCTCGGTCCACGACCTGGCGGTGACCGCACCGAGGGTAGCTTGTTCGAGCGCGACCGCTACCTCAAGCGAGGCTCGCCGGCGCCCTTGGATGAGATGACTGATCTGCATCTGGCTGATACCCGCCAGCTGTGCGAGCTGCGACGGTGTCAGCTCGGACTTCTTCAGGAACCGCAACAGCGTTTTGTGGCCTCGGGTCATACCGCGCGTATAGCTTATCGATATTCCAAGCGCAAGTCCACGTTGCGGGGCGAATCATTTAGAAAGGCCGCCTGTGCTGGCTGACGTCGCCGTGGCTGCGCCGGGGTGGCTGCCGCACCCGGTAAGGTCGCCACCAGATGCGGCGCCCTCAGGGGCCCACGTGTGGCGTGTACTTTTTCGGACCTTTTTCGGAGCGATTTGGAACCTTTTTTGTTTACATTCTGACCCAATAGTATACAGTTGGTATATGGGAACACGCAACAAGGAGAGCAACATGAAGCGATTCGTACTCACCGTCAACGAGACTCAGCGGGACTGGATCGGGTCCCTCATCAAGAAGGCGATTCGGAACCCTCGCGGATCATTGCACCCGGACGCGGTAGCCGACCTGGAGGGTATCCTAGTGCTGGTCGAAAACGCCGAAGAGATCGACGAGGTGGGCTCATGAAGCTGCTGACCAAGGAGCTGCGCAAGAGCCTGCCGAAGCTCTACGCTACCGAGAAGACAGCGCTCATGGAGAGGCGTATGGTGGTCAAGTTCTTCCACCCCATGGGGCGCGCCACCTGGTACGCGGTGGAGTTCGACGGCGAGGACACGTTCTTCGGGTACTGCCGATCACCGCTCGGGCCGGACTGCGACGAGTGGGGTTATTTCTCGCTGGCCGAGCTCGAGGGTGTTCGGGGCATTGGCCTGGGCGTCGAGCTCGATACGAGCTGGAATCCCAATACGACGGCCGAGGAAGTGCTGACCGGGGACGTGATATGAGCGACTACAACGGCTGGACCAACCGAGAGACGTGGGTCATCAACCTGTGGCTGAGCAACGAGGAGGGGCTGTACCTGATGGCCAGGGACTGGGCTCTCGACGCCATCAAGTTCGCCGAGCCTACTAAATACCTCACGAAGAAGCAGGTCGCGGTGATAGCGGTCGAGGCCGCGCTGAGTGACCGGGTGGACAACAACACCGAGGAGGTCGCTCCGTGTACTTTTGTTCAGGATCTCATTAACGGCGCCGTAGGTAGGGCGAACCTTCGGGAGATCGCTGAGCGCCTGGTCGAGGCAGAGCTATGAGCGAGCCTGACGAGATCGAGGAGTACGGCCACGAGTGCATCTGGTGCGACAAGTGGTTCGCCAACGAGGACCGGGCCTTCTGCTCGCAAGACTGCCAGGACGATGCCGCTGAGTGCACCTGCACGCTGTGCATCGACACCATCGACCGCGAGGGTGTCGAGTACTGGGACCGCAGCGGAGAGGGCGAGCCTGGGGGCAGAGAGATCCGCGAGTTCGCCTGCCGCCCCTGCATCAAGAGCTGGCGCGAGGAAGAGCCCGAGACGCTACCGCCGGAACTGAGGCCGTGACCAAGAGCATCACCATCCGCATGAAACTCGGCCGGTGGCACTACCGGGGCATCGCCCTCACCACCGAGCAGCTACTGCAACTCTCAATCGCCGAGCTACGCGGCGAAGTCAGGATAGTACGGAAATGACCATTGATGGAATTCTCAGCGCGGTTGAGCTGGGCAGAAAGATCACCCTAGACGAGCTCGACCGCATCAAGAGGCGGCATGAGAAGCTGGAGCTGGAGATGTACCGCCTCGAGGGGGCACTAGAGTTTGTTTGCGATGATTACGGCAAGCCCACCGCGGGCAGCGTCACCGTCAAGAAGCTACCAAAAAATATAGAGAACCGGCCTGTGCGTGACGTACAGGCCCAGGGAGACCAACCATGAAGATCGTCAGCCTCACCGCAGAGAATTTCAAACGGCTCAAGGCCATCATGATCAAGCCCGACGGGTCGACCGTCATCGTGGGCGGGAAGAACGGCGCCGGCAAGACCTCGGCACTCGACGCCATTAAGGCGGCCTTGGGTGGTCGCCGAAACTGCCCAGAGGAGCCGGTTCGACGAGGCACGTCGAAAGCCGAGATCGTCTTGGAGACGGATGACTTCACGGTGGTGCGGAACTTCACGGCGAAGGGCGCCACCAACCTGACGGTCACCGCCGCCGGCGGCGGTATCTTCACCTCACCGCAGGCGATGCTCGATAGCCTGGTCGGGTCGTTGAGCTTCGACCCGCTGGAGTTCTCGCGCATGAAGCCACTTGACCAGGCCGAGGTAGTTCGCCAGCTGGTCGGGCTCGACTTCACGAAGCACGACCAAACCCGCGCGGGGCTCTACGACGACCGCACCCTGGCGGGGCGCGAGCTGAAGAACGCCACCGCCGTGCTCAAGACCATGAAGCCCGTCGCTGCTCCCGGCAAGGAGGTGTCGGTGACCGCCGAGCTCAAAGAGCTGGAGCGCCGGCGGGTAGTGAACCAGAACAATGACGAGGTGCGGGACGAGCTCCAGTCACTACGCGGTGTGGACCAGGACCTCGCCCGGCAGATTACTGAGTTCGAGCAGGACGTCTTGCAGCTCAAGAAGGACCGCAAGAAAAATCTGATCAGGGGTAAACGGCTGGCGGCCAAGGCTGACGGTATGCAGGACGAGGACCTGGCCGAGATCGAGGAGAAGATCGCTGGCGCCGAGAAGGCCAACGAGAAGTGCAGGGCCGCCGCGGTGCGCACCGCCGCCGCTGACGCGGTGGAGATCTGTACCAGGGCGCACGATGCCCTGTCGGACAAGCTGACAGCCCTGGACCTGAAGAAGGCCACCGCCATCCAGAAGGCGAAGTATCCGATCAAGAACCTTCGCATCACCGACGATGGGGTGGAGCTCAACAAGCTGCCATTCGAGCAGGCGAGCTCGGCGGAGCAGCTGCGGTGCTCGGTGGCGATGGGGCTGGCCCTGAACCCAGACATGAAGATCCTCCTGGTCAAGGACGGCTCGCTGCTGGACGAGAACAGCCTCAGGCTGGTGGCCGAGATGGCGGATGAGGCGGGGGGACAAATCTGGCTCGAGAAAGTTTCCACCGACCATGGTGAGTGCACGGTAATAATAGAAAACGGCGAGATCGCCAGTGAGTGAGCTGTGGCTACCCGTCGTCGGCTTCCCTGGGTACGAGGTATCCGACCAGGGTCGTGTCCGGTCCCTAGTTGCGCGACACCGGACACAGACGCTGCGCCGGCGCCCGCTGATTATGACCCCTCAGAAGCTGTACGGGTCGAAGAGTGGGTCGAAGAAAATCAGGTACCCGGGGATCCGCATGCAGCGCGATGGGGTCACCGTGAACATGTACGTCCACAAGCTGGTGCTCACCGCGTTCAGGGGCGAGCGCCCCGACGGTATGCAGGCGTCCCACCTGAACGGGCAGGGCACTGACGCCCGCCTATGCAATCTCGTGTGGGAGTCGCCGGTCGACAACAACGCACGCAAGGAGGAGCACGGGACGGTCCTCCGGGGCGAGGAGAACAGTAACGCCAGGCTCACCAGCAGCGATGTCCGCGAGATGCGGAGGCGGGCGAAGCGGGGGGAGTCGCAGGCGAGCCTGGGCAAGGAGTTTGGCGTAAACGCGGTTACCGCTCACTGCGCGATTCGAAGAAAAACATGGAGGCACATAAAATAGCTGTACCGTCCTATACAACTGGTATATACCAGCCCCGGGAACACGGCAAAGGAGAACAACATGCCACGCAGAATATCCAGCCTTCCAACTCTACTGGCTTGCCCGTCGAGCGGCCTGCCAACTGAACGCGAGTACGATCCGGTGTCGGAAGCCGCTGACGGAGGCACCGCCGGTCACGAGGCGCTGGCCTACCTGGCGACCGACGAGGAGCCCGACATTGCTGCCATCGCTGCCAAGTACGACGGGGTGAGCGCCGACGACGTGGACTTCATGTACTCCTTCGGGAGCCGGGCCTGGCGGGAGCTGGAGCAATACTTCCCGAGCCCGCGCGCCGAGGAGCCCCTCGAGGGAGACGGCATCATCGGACGGACGGACATGTTCCACAACGACGGGCTGACCATGGCGACGCTGGATTGGAAGACCAACCGCGAGGAGGCTGATTGCATGGACCAGGTCAGGGGCTACGCGACCGCAGCCGTCGACCAGTATGGCATGCCCGAGAGCGGCTACGTCACGTGCATCGTTGTTTGGGTGAGGCTGGGCCGGTGGGACATCGTCAACCTGAACCAGCAGGACATCGACAACTTCAAGGCCCGGCTGAGGTACGCTGAGAAGCGGGTCGGGAAAAGCTACGCGCCGGGTGACTCGTGCATGTACTGCCGCCGGCAACTGGAGTGCGAGGCCCGACAGGACTTCATGCGCACCGCGGCGACCAGTATCGCGACCACCGCCGGGGGTGCGATGACCCGTGAGTCGCTGGCCCTGCTGCACCCACAGTCCAAAATGTTACGCCGAGCGCTCACCGCCTACGGCGACGCGCTGAGGGTGGCTCTGCAGGAGGGTCCGCTGCCGGACGGTGAGGGCAAGGTGCTCAGCCTGGTGGAGTCCAAGCGCGACACCATCGACCCGCTACAGGCGTGGCCGGTTCTTGAGGGGGCCGGGTTTGACACCGAGGACCTCGCCGGCTGCATCAAGATGTCGAAGACGGCGGTGCTCGCGGTGGTCGGCGATCGCGCCGGCCGCGGGGGCAAGGGACGCGCGAAGATGGCGCTAGCAGAAGCGCTCCGGGGCTCCGGGGCAATAACGCAGACGGTCACGATGACCGTCAGAGCAAAAAAGGAGAACAACGATGACTGACAGAGTCAAAGGCTTCCACGTTATTCTTGACCACGATATCCGTGACGACGATGTTGAGGGGCTGCGTCAGGCAATCTTGCACCTTCGCTGCGTCGAGAACGTCTCCAGCGTTCTTGTTACGCCCGATGACTGGATGGGCCGTGAGCGCGCCAAGCTCGAAATCCGAGACAAGATCCTGGACCTGCTGATTCCAGTGCCATCCCGGAACAAATAAAACCAACAACAGGAGAACAACGATGGATGATCAGATTGCCACAGTGACACCTCAGGTGCTGGACACGACGATAGTCGAACAGCTCACCAGAAGCGAGGTGCTGATGCAGGTCGAGACGGCCAACCGGTTTCCCCGGAGCATTGACACCTTCAAGAAGAAGGCGTTGACCTTGGCCACCAAGGATGCTGAAACCGCGCAGTCGTGCTTCTACACGCTGCCCAGAGGAGGGAAGTCAATTGAGGGTCCAAGTGTACGGCTCGCCGAGATCGTGGCGGGCGCCTATAAGAATCTTCGATGCGAGACGAGGCTGGTTGGTGAGGGTGCGAAGACCATCACCGCCCAATCAACCTGTTGGGACATGGAGAACAACGTCCTTATCAGGGTCGAGACCTCCCGCCGCATCACCAGCAAAGACGGCAAGCGGTACAACGACGACATGATCGTGATGACCGGGAACGCGGCTGCGGCGATAGCGTTCCGCAACGCCATCTTCAAAGTCGTGCCGTTCGCCTACATCAAGCCGATCTATGAGCAGTGCAAGCGTGTCGCGCTCGGTGGCAAGGGCGTGGACACCGCCAAGGAAGAATGGTTCGCGGTCTTTGAGAAGCGATTCGGTGTGAGCTCGATGCAGCTGCTGGACATCCTGGGCAAGAAGCATATCGACGACGTAGACCTGGAGGATGTGTCGATGCTCCAGGGCGCCTATACCGCGATTGAGGACGGGACCACGACGGTCGACAGCCTGTTTCCACCGGCCAAGCCCGCCGAGGGGAGCTTCGGGTTCAAACCCAAAACCAAGCCAAAACCAGAGTCCAAGGCCGAGCCGAAGAAGCCCGAGCCACCCAAGAAGCCAGCGAAGAAGCCCGCGGCAAAAAAGAAACCCGTCAAACCATCGGAAACAAAGGCTGCGCCACCACCCAATCCGGAGCCAGAACCGGCGCCGTTGGACGATGAGCCACCACCGCCAGGTGACGACGACCAGCCTTGGGACAAGCACCTCAAGGACAAGTAGCCAGGCTGCGGGGCGGTGGGTTCAACGAAGTGTTCCCAACACACGTTGTTCTCCGCCCACCGTCCCGCTTTTCGTGGACACCACCGATACGCCCGGTATATAAACCGAGCCCCGAGGAGACTAGAATTTCATGCCATGGCTCAGATTCGACGATCAGTTCAATAATCACCCAAAAATACTCCAGGCCGGCTTCGTAGCAGCAGCGCTGCACATGCGGGCCATCATCTACTGCGGCCAATACCTTACGGACGGCTTCGTGCCGGCCAGCGTGCCTGATACGCTGATCAACCTCGGCCAAGGCAAGGCCTTGTTCGTCGGCGATATGGATTACCTCGAGCGGGCTGAATCCAAGCTCACGGTGGTGCTCAACTGGGAGCTCGTCGAGAGGCTGGTGGAGGTGGGGTTGTGGGCCGAGGTTGAGGGCGGCTGGCAGATCCACGACTACCTCGAGTGGAACCCGAGCGGTGAAGAAACCAAGCTCAGGAGGGCTGGCGCCAAGGAGGCTAAAGTCAAGGCTGGGCGTCTCGGGGGCCTGGCGAAAGCGGCAGCAGCAAAGCAGAATCCTAGCAGCGGGCTAGCAGAATCCCAGCAGAATCCTAGCAGCGCTGAGGCAGAAACGAAGCAAGCCCCCGATCCCGAGCCCAGCCCTCAGAACGATCCAGGTCTAGAAAAGGGCAGGCCTGTACCCACAAAAACAGGTCGCCGGGGTGCAGAAAAAACCAAGCAAAAACAAGACCCGAATATCAACCCTAGCAGAACTCTAGCAGAATCCAAGCAGACCTCTAGCAGGACCCCTAGCAAAAGTGTAGCTAATCCTAGCCCCGATCCCGATCCCGATCCCGATCCCGATAGAGTAAGAGATAGGTGTAGTTCAACGCTTCGCGTCATTGGTGCTGACAGAAGTGAAGACATCAAGATCGTGGTCGCCCACTACCAAAATCACCACCCACGATCCCACCCGAAGCTCAACTCAAAATCCAAGGAGTGGAGGGCCATCAGGGCGCGGCTCGAAGAGGGGTGGACCGTCCAAGACCTCTGCGATGCCATCGATGGGTGCCACCGGTCACCGTGGCACCAGGGAGAAAACGACCGCAACAAGAAGTACGATAGCCTGGAGCTCATCACGAGGGATGGGTCCAAGGTGCAGCAGTTCATGGAAATCCCCACCACCAACGCGACGGCAGGGTACAGCACGAAATCAATACAAACCGCTCAGGCTGCACTAGCCTGGGCAACAGAGGAAGAAAGCAATGGCTGAGAAACGGAAGCTCAAATTCGCAGAGATCATCAGCGGACTAGCCGCGATCTACAGCATCCCAGCCGACCGGGCGCTCATCGCTGGGTACTGGCTGGCCCTGGAGGACATCGACATCGACCGCTTGGAGATAGCGGCGCGCCACGCGGCCAAGACCATGCGGTGGTTTCCGAAGCCAGTCGAGCTCCGTGAGCTCACAGGTGTCGCTGGAGTCCCCGACAGTGCCAAGATGGCGTGGCTCGAGGTATCACAAGCAGCGAAAAGCTCCAGCTGGCCTGTTGATCCGCTGTCGGCAGAGGTAGTGCGGCATATGGGTGGACCGAAGAGGTTGGGCGCCATGAAGGCTATGGACTTGGAGACCTGGGGCCGGAAGCAATTCGAGGAGCTCTACGCCAGCCTGTCGGTCAAAGTGAAGGCTGAGGGGCTACCGCCACACCCGGAAGCCGCGGCGCTACCACCAGCGACAAAGCAGATAGTAGGCGACCTGGCTGAGAAGCTCAGCGTGTCGCTGTAACCACAAACCAACCAGGAGAAATTAACATGTACGACATGAAAGAGGGCGACAACCGCGAAGAGACCCTGAAATGCAAACTGACCACTGAGGAGATCACGGCCCGAGGCGAGGAGCTGGCCGCCCTGCTAGGTGACCGAAACAAGGTCGAGCTTGAGAAGAAGGCAGCGGCCGACCGATTCAAGCAGCAGCTGTCCGAGCTGGCATCACGCTCCGAGGAAATCGCCACCGAGATCCGCGAGAAAGCAGAGTGGCGCGACGTCAAGATCACCGCCGAGCGGTTGGATGACAAGATGGCGGTGATCCGCATGGACACCGGTGAGGTGGTCTGGCAACGACCGCTGACCAACGACGAGCGTCAGGTGCAGATGTTACCCAGCGACGTCGGCGCCGATGCCAGCGCC
>SDBT01002699.1_pt1 | contig 31179 bp, 67 predicted proteins | sample 2277101 | NCBI WGS metagenome assembly SDBT01 (sample SAMN10404973, study PRJNA504765) | marine sediment metagenome | isolation source: marine sediment core GS10_PC15, 103 cmbsf | place: Arctic Ocean: Southern Knipovich Ridge | collected 2010 | reverse complement strand
TTGTTTGGTTGCAGTTTAGTGACACGTGACGGTTACCATCTGTTAACACCTTTTTATATATAACTAAAACCTTTAAGTATTGATTATATTATACAAGAAAAGGAGGTTACCAAATGAAGAGCTTATCAGCAAAAAATCTTTCTATTAATGATAAGAAAGGTATTGTGCGATTAAATGAGCTTCCAGGCGTTGTTCTGTTATTTGTTATCGTTGGTATATTCTTAGCTATTGGAGCTTTGATTATAGCAGAGATTGCAGACCAAGGTTCTATCAATCCAAATAGTGGAAATGGAACCATTGCATTTAATGCAACTCAGGATACGTTAGAAGGAATTGGAACAGTCTCATCATTCGTACCGATAATTGGTGTCGTAGTGGCGGCAGCTGTGATCATAGGTGTCGTGTTCTTGATACGGGCATAGTGTTCTTTCCTTGGGTTTAAACAATGGAAAGAAGCCTTAACAAGAAGGGAATCATAAGATTCTCTGAAGCACCTAGCGTGATATTATTGTTTGTTATAGTTGGTATATTCTTGGCAGTAGGTATAGTTATTTTAACAGAGGTTCAGGATACACAAAAGACTACCGCAGGAGTTAGAACTATTGTTAACGAGTCACATACAGTAGTCGCTCCAGTACAAGGAAATAACTTTACACTGGACGAAGTAAGAGTAGACTTCTCAGGAACTTTAGTTAACATTGTAGTGAGTAATACTTCAGTTACAAATAATACTGTAAACTTAGTAGATTTTACTTTTGGGTCTACAACTGGAGTACTTACGGTAGCTAATAGCACACCAATGGGAACTATATTTAATGTGACTTATGACTTCACAGAGACAGAACAAAATGTTTTTTTTAATGCAACTGGAGATGTAACAGAAGGTCTAGCAACAATAAGTAGTTTCACACCAATAATAGCAGTGGTAGTATCGGCAGCAATCATTATAGGGATAGTTTTCCTTATTAATGTGTAAACATTTTTTTCTTTTTTTTATCTTACAAATAAAGATTTATTTAGTTTAGAGAAGTTAAATTCTGTAAGTCTTGCTCCAGTATTAAATCCCTTCATTATCTTATTTCTCTCAGCTATCATCGTATTGTTTAAGAATAACTCTTGCCCCTCACAATTACAAATCTCATCAAAGAAATTATATGATTGACATTCCATAACATAATATTTAGAGCAGGAGTTCTCTGCCCTATCAAACTGTGATAAGATATATATGAATGTAAGGCCTATGATTAAGATTATAGATACTATCTTAAGATAGGTGAATGTCTTCATTTTTGTATCTCATTACAACTTGGACATAACATTCCTTTAAAATATATCCCACAGTTCTTACACCTTTTTAATATCATTTCTTGCCCTGTCTTGGCTTTTTAAATTTGGCAGTGACTAAGAGCCTTTCATAGATAAAGAACGTTAGAATCGAAAATATGAGTGGATAAACACCATACGTATAGACTAATCTAACATAGATAGGTATTATGAAGGGATTTAAGTTCTTCTTAACTTCTAACCTAACCTGAGTGACAAAGGTTTTAGTTTGTTCTTCTGTCGGAGGAGAACCTGTCTCCTCTAGTACTTTATCTTCATATTCATGAACTATCTCTAGTTCGATTGGATCATAGGCTTCTCCTCCTTGAAAGTATAAGCTACCAACAACTATTCCCCAAATAATTATCAATAACAAAATAGCAGCAGCGAATCGGAATACCTGACTGTTTTTAGTATACTTTCCCTTAAAGAGCCAGTAGGTTACAATACCTGCTGTAAAAAACTTTAGTAACACTACCGGCCAGATCCCGAGTTGCAATACCAGGGGGTTTGCTTCTAGGAAAGGCCGATAGGTGATTGCGAAGTAAGAATCTGATATAGTCGCTATCCATATTAGGACTAACATTACGTGCTTTATGTATTTACTTCTCATTTTCTTTTTTGTGATTGGGGGACTTGATGAAAAAATACCAAGAGCGATTTCACCCAAGAATTATTTATCAGCTTCCAGCCCCCACGAGCTGACTATGATTGCTTCTCGCCAGATTTCTCCTTTCTATTTTTAAACCTTAAACCAACCATGATCCTATATGGTGCTCTAATCTTAGACTTCTTCATTTTTGGGCAGGGCTGTTATGGTTGGTGACTCATTAAGCTTCCCAAACATCCCACAACATTTTAACACCGATGGCTCACGAAGACTCCAGGCCCTGACTCCATCTCACTGGCGCGCCCCTCTACCCTATGATTATTTTTCATCTAAGCCTAGTTCTCTCTGGACCTTTAGCTTGTATCTTAACAAGAACTCTTCACCATATAATTCAGGATCCCCACTATGCATTGTGTACTCTACAACTTCATCAGCTAATTCCTGAGCTGTTGGAGCCTCTGGTTCCTCTTGAGCTTTAGGTTTAGTCCACCTTTTACCTGGCATTCTATCAGTATCATCTGGATACTTAGGGAATTCCTTTCTAGGTTCTGGAGCTTCCTCCTCCATCTCTACTGGTTTGTCTTTTTTTCTTCTTAAATTCATTCTTATTCCTCCATTATTCTTTTTTTGAGATATTCCATATCTTCTGGTAGTAAATTATTATCATTTACCATCTTCTCAATCATCTTTAAAATCTCGTCTCTGGCAAACTTGATGCCTTTGATTTCCCCAAGATCTAAATCTCTCATGTGTATAATTGGACTATGATTCTTTTCCCAAATCTTTTCCAGTTCCTTGATTCTTTTATTTAATTGATTCATTTTCTTTTTGATTATAACTGGAGGAAGGCAGGTAAAAAGAGGTGATCTGATGTGATGAATAATATCTAGATCGAACCTACCAACCCCCATTACCCTATTTCATTATTTGCATTCACAATGTCGTGAAAATTAGTATCCATAGGATTATGATTCCTCTTTTCTTTGCTCTTGTCTTGCTTGTCTAACAGGATAATAATCTAACCTAGACTTACATCTAGGACAAGCCTTCGGGTTGTTTGTTTTATTTAACCACTTATATTTACAATACGGACAGTATCCCATGTTATTATTACTATTACTCCTACTATTTAAATATTATTGTTCTTTAGCGAGGGAACATTTAAATATAAATAAGAATAACTAAATAATACTTTTTCTCGTTGAGAGGGGAAGGGGTGTATTGAGATGGCTAAGATAGTTTATAATGATGCGGGTACTGTGAAAGTAATCAGAGGTTTGATCCTCCAGAGGGATGACTTTCTTATAAAGATTAAGACAGAAGATGGAGCTATATTTTCTATTGGTAAGAGTGCCATAACAAGTATTCAGGAGGATGGTGAATAATGGTATATGAAAAAGGAAAGAGAGGACCTAACATTATTGATATAGAGATGGAAGAAAGAGAAGAGGATTTATATGAGTAGTCCTTCATTGTTTGAAACTAATGATTTCATAGAGAGACTACAAGAGATTGCAACTGATGAATTAATTAATTCTAAGGAAAGAAATGAGATAGTTAAGTTAAATAATATATTTCCATTCAGTGCTGTTAAGTCTGTAATAAAAGAACATTTTGCTCAATCAGATAAATTATTCTTTGTTATTAATTCAAACACTTCTCTCAAAGGAAAGATTACTAATAGGGTTAATGAGTTCAAAAATAAGATTTCTCTTATTAAAATAATCCAAGAAACTATTGGCAAGGGAGATGATGAACAAATCATTCAATCCCTAAAGTTCTTTAATGAAAGAATAGACAAAAGACAAAAGATAGTTCATGGATTTGATGTAGACTTCTATATCTATAAGATGATTTCAAATGAGAAGGAATATCTATTATTCTCACAAGATCAACTAGAACTTGAAGAATATGAGATTAAAGGGATGGAAGTTGAGATAAGTGACCAAGCTGATATTGGTAACTATACTAAAATTAATTTCCAGTTACCAATTATATTTGTTAATAGTGCTAAGACTAGGGTAATACAATTTAAAGATCATAAGGAATTCTTTCGTAAGATACCACAATTTAGTGAAAACCAAATCCTTAGTTATATATTTAGCTCAGAAGAAGGATTATATTTCGAGCATCCTAAAGTATTTGAGAGATTGATTGCCTCATTTCTTTTCTCAGCTAAGTATGATTCTAGTCCTTACCCACTCCATTTACTGATGATAGGACAAGCTGGTAGTGGTAAGAGTAAGGTAATGGAATGTTTACACTGGAAGTTCCAGGAGAATAATGAGATCACAGACGGCTCCTGTTCTACAATTAAAAGTCTTATTCCTTCATTTAGATCTACTACTAACATACAAACAGGTGATTTGATTAAGAGTAATAGACTTTGTTGTGTTGATGAGTTTCTAAGGATATTAGTTAGGATCCCTGCTGAAGAAAGAGAGCCACAACTGGCTGCCTTGAATCCTTTGTTAGAACACAAAGTAAGGAACTTTGGGAGTGGTAATTACAGTTTCAAAGGAAAGATGACTGCTAAATTATTATGTGTCTCAAATCCAGTGTATGGTACCTCAGATATGATTAGACTAGTAAATAAGATAGATAAGAGTTTTATATCTAGATTAATAGTATACTACCAAAGTAAAGAACATTTCAATTATGTAGCTAAGAAAGATGAAGATGATCTAAAGAAGATTAATTTTAGTATGGATACTGATATGTTCCTAGCAATGTATGATTATCTTAACAGTTTTAAGGCTAAGTTTGATAAGAAAAGAATCACTAAATTATTCCAAGACACCTTAATTTCCTTTGGAGATGACACCGAAAACAACCCACTGGTTGATGTTAGGTCCATTTATATGGCAAGATATAAACATCACTTGTACAGTATATGTGATGGAGTAATTAAGTTAAGATGCCTTTGGGCTAGAGATACTAAATTTGAAGCAATAGAGATAGATTATAATAATATAATATATATATATAATTTAATAATAAATAATATAATAAATAAAAAGTTTATGGGGGTAACGTTATAAGTATACAGGAGTTAATTATATACATGTCCTGTCTACCCCATAAACTTTTTCATGTTTCCATAAGAAGTATAGGTGTCAATAATGGTCATAAAATTCACAGAATCAGAAAAGCATAAAGGATTATTTTCATACTTGGACATAGATCCAATTCATGAAAGGAGAACGAAAATGGAATTTGAAGAAATCAATCCCAACGTTTGGAAACCTGAAGCAGAAGAAGATAGTGTTGATGGAGTTTTTATAGCTCAAAGAGAGAATGTAGGTCCAAACGATAGTACGACGTATTACCTAGAGAAAGATAATAAGCAGATGATGATATGGGGTTCTACTATAATTGATAGTAGGATGGAGTTTGCTAAGATTGGAGATCACATAAGGATAACCTATAAAGGAATCAAGAAGAATAGCAAGAACCAAGATACTAAGATCTTTAAGGTAGAGAGAGCTAAGGTAGACGAAGGTATACCTGCGTAGACCTTAGTATACTATAGTTTCTAGGGAGATGCGAAAGTAGAGAGTAGGAGTTCAGTTTGGGCAACAGGTTTTATTTCTATAATCTAGTCGCAAGATCTCCCTAGGATATCTAACAGGAAAAGAGAACCACTGACTAGAAAACCTATAACTATATAAGCCCCAACGTATCCAATATATCTTATGGGGAATAATCAAAGACTTAAGGACGAGAGACAGAATATAAAAGTCTCTAGGAAAACTAAAAAAGAGTTTGAAGGATTTGCGATTGGATATGGTGAGACACACGAGGATATTCTAAAGAGGTTGATGAAACAACAGACTAAGAAGATAAAAAAAGAGGATAAGGATTCTAAAGTAATTAAGTTGATGGATGAATAAAATGGAATTAGCTAAGATTCAAGGATTAGTTATAAAATATATGAAAATGCATACAACTTGGGATGAAGAAGAATATAATCTTGGAAATTCTAAGAGTATGCTTAACGATTATATAAAGTTTGCAAAATTTATCTTGGAGGCTCGTAAACGATAGAGCAAGATGGAAATTAAAACAACAGAAGAATTTAGTGGAGGAGACACGATAATTCGTGATTGATAGAATGTTAGAAGTTAAAGAACCCCTACAAAGAGTAAATAATATTAATGTTTTAAATGCAACTTGTGAGAAATGTAACTATAGATGGGAAACCATAAAAAATGATAAAAAATGTCCTAAATGTAAATCGGAGGATTGGCATAGCAATGAGTTATACTAAAAAATAAAATGATAATTAAAGGTGATTGTATTGATGAGATGGAAAAAATGAAAGAAAATAGTGTAGATATGGCAGTAATAGACCCCCCATACTTTGTTCCAGCAGTTCATTACCAAACAAGAAAACAATTTAAAAGGAATTTTGGGGACTTAGGTATTATGGAACATTTCTTTAAAGAGGTATTCAAACAATTAACAAGAGTAGTGAAATCAACAGGAGTAATTTATATATTTTGTGATGGTCAAAGTTATCCATTATTCTATTACCATCTCTATTCTCATTGTAAATCTATAAGACCTTTAATTTGGGATAAAAAAACTAGCATCAATGGTTATCATTGGAGACATCAACACGAGTTAATAATCTTTGCACAAATGCCAGAAAATCAAAAAGTTCCAACTGGTGATGGAGATATATTAAGGTATTCTGCGGTTAGAGTTGGAGAGAGAAAACACCCAGCACAGAAACCAGTTGAGTTATTGAAAAGATTAATTGAAAAATCTAGTAAAGAAAAAGATATAATCTTGGACTGTTTTGCTGGATGTGGTTCAACAGGTGAAGCGTGTAAAGAACTCAATAGAGAATTTATAGGTATAGAAAAAGAAGAAGAATATTATACTATGATGGAGGAAAGATTGGCTTTGGTTGTCCCAGAAAAAGCGAACCAACAAGCTACACTTTAGATAATGGCAAACAAATCAGAGAAATTAAGACTAATACTCCATAACTTAGATTGGATTAAGATACTGGACAAAGCAATTAATCATAGAAAAACAAGTTGGAAACAAGACCCAGTAGTTGAATGGAGAAATGCAAGTGATGAAGTTTGTATGGCTGTAATTAATGCTCTTGAAGATAAAGATATTTTAGAAGATAGGTATTCAAAAGTTGAGAGATTTGAAGCGGAAGTAAAAACTAAAAAGCGAACCCCTAAGGGGCGGAGAAGATAATGGCAAACTGGGAATTAAGAATAAATATGGGAGACCAAAACTGCCGATAGGTCAAGATATAGAAGACGCAAAGGTTTTTACTTTAGTTGATTGTGATGGAGAACCAATTAAATATTTTAAACGAATAGGTAAATCAAAGAAAAATGGTAAAAGATAAATTTAGGAGCATAAGAAACAAGTTTGAAAGAGAATATAGAGAGGATGGGTTGTGTTGGAGTGATTTTAATATGGCTTTAGATTCGGCATACAAACTAGCTATTAAGAATTTATTATTATCTGTAAAAAATGGAGAACTCGGAGAAGTAGATTATGAATTTGATGGCAATAAAGTAATTAAAGATAATATCATCTTAAAGAAAAAGGAATTATTACAAAAATATAATATTAATGGAGGTTAAGAATAATGGTAGTTACAATAACAAGAATACCTAGAAGTGTTCACGGAGGGAAAAGCAAAAGGTTTTTTTTTGAAGTGAGAAAAAACGGAAGGCATATGGCAGATACAACAACAAAGGCAGAAGCTGAAAGAATTGCTAGAAAATTAAGGAGAAAATAATCCAATGAAATCAATAAAAACAGAATCTATGATTGCATTATTAGCAATTATAGTATTAACTTTTTTATCTTTCTTTGGAATAAAGGAAGATATTATAATAAATGTTTTAGTTATGAATGCTACTGTTTTTATTGGTTCTAGTATTTTATTTCTTTTTTTACTTTTTAGAGATATGGATAAGCTATTGACTAGGGTTAATAAGGTAGGAGGCAAAAAAGGAACTAGATTAGTCCGTGATTGATAGAATGGCAAAGAAAATTTATGTAATAAGTCTGAAACTTGATTTGTGTGATAGAAATAGAAACTTCAGGGAGATAATGGAATCAATTTACAAAGCAATACAAGAAAGAGATGGAGTAGATAATTTTATAATAATTAAGGAGGAGGAGACACGATAGATTCGTAATTGATAAAATGGATGAAGAAAAACAAATATTGGATATTGCTTATGAATTAATAAAGTTAGAAGATTTGAGAGCAACAGGAAAAACAGAAGATGGAATTAAACATGAGAGATTCTATAAACACACTATGAGTATGAATCAAATTGTGGAAGAAGTTGTGAAAAGATTAAAGCGAACCAATAAGGGGGATAATTGATAATGGCAATATTATATATGATTGGAACATTCATTATGGGGATATTTGTAGGTTATCAATTGGGAAAGACTTTACAAAATCAAAGAAAGGAGAAGATAAAATGAGCATAACAGGAGATATGGTGATAGATTATGAGATGGCATCAACAGATGAGTTTTTGGAATATTATGGCTGGCTATCAGAATTATCAGTACTAGAAGAAATGGCGATGGAGGAAGAAGATTCGTAATTGATAATGACAAAAATAAAGACAGTTGATTTAAATGGAGTCCATAAGGATTGTAAGAAATTAATATGTGATGATTCATGTTGGAGAGAAGCAACAAGAGAAGAACTAGATAAGATATGGGAGAGTGTTTCAAAATGACAGAAAAATATATGGCAGTAGGATGTTATGATTGTAGTAATCCTGATTGTGATTGGAAATCGAATAATAAGATAGATTTTGATGAAGAAGGGTTATGTAGAAACTGTGAAGCTGGAAAGATGGAGGCTCGTGATTGATAAAGCACAATGAATAATCTAAATAAAAGAATTAAGGAAATTGAAAAACTATTACAAACAGAAGATGGTAAAGATTTAGGTGGTATTAGCCTAGAATCAGAACTCAACGGTATGAGATTCGCCAGAGATGATATTTTGAAGATAATTGATGAACTGAAAAAGAATCGCACTATACATAGTAGGTTTGATTCCAAAACTATAACTAATATTTGTAACTATTTAGAAAAACAAATCAAGGAGAATCCTTAAAGGGCGTAATTGATAGAATGAATTCACTAGATTTTTTTGAAGCGATTGAAGATTGGATTATAATTATTCCAAAATTAGTAATCGTATTTCCAATTGCACTAATTTGGCATGGGCTAAATAAACTAAGGGGCGGAGAAGATAATGGCAGATAACTGGAGATGTGAGAAATGCAAATCAGAAATTAGAACTAATGAAAGCACTTACACAAGTAATGGAAAGACATGGCATACTTGGTGCAAATCAGTGGAGGAGACAGAATAAGTCGTAAATGATAGAACACAATGGAAAAAACCAAATGTTTAAATTGTAATGGGGGGATAAGTTACAATGATAAGGTTATAGGAAAACCGTTATTTTGTAATCTGGATTGTAAAAGAGATTTCCTACTTAAGAATTATTCTGATTCTCAAGCAAGAGTATGGTTTAAGGAAAGAGATAATAAATTTAGAGAAGGGCAAAAGAAGATGTTAATTGAGATTAGAAAGTCAGGTTTAACAATAAGAGAATATCTATTATCTCTTGGTGATTTCAAGGAGGATGACGAACCACAATAGTTCACAAATGATAATGGCAATATTAATTAGCGATATTTACAAAGATTTGGTAATCATTAGACACCAACTAGATGGAACTGATTTAGAAAAGGCAAAAGGCAAACAAGCCTTAACTAATCTAATAAAAAATATGGAGAAGGTACTCTTTTGATAGAGCAATAAAAATGGAGGAAAAAATGGAAGAAGATATGACAGACAAGTTAAATAACAATATGAAGAAGGTTACAACTATGCTTGAGTTTTTGATAGTTCAACCTAATCTTTTAACTAATATGGTTGATATTGAAAGAGAAAAGATAATGGTTCAGAATCTTTTAAGGGTAAGATGTAGCGAACTTTGGTCACAAAAAATGATTAAAGAGATTGAATTAAAATGTTCAAAAGAGTCAATAAAGGCGGTTGATGATTTATTTAAAATAGTTGAGGTGACTCGGACTAAAAGTTCGTAATTGATAGAGAGAATCAATATATATTCTGTAAATACATAATATTTATATAGGAGTATATACATCATAAATACCATGAAAAGAATAATAGATGTAACGGTTTGGAAGACAGGAAATAGTTTTGTCATAACAATCCCAAAACCTATACTAGAAAAGATGGGATTAAAGGTAGGAAGTAAATTAGAGGTGATATTAGAAAAATGAAAAAACAAAAATACTGGTGGCTTGAAAAGATAGACTTTGATAGGTTTGGGTTTATGTTAATATTATTATTAGCTGTAACTATAGGTTTTGGTTTTGGTTTTGGTATCTTGGGAGATAGGGATTATGATATTAAAGAATTAGTAGAAGATGTTGATAATGCTGAAAAGGAAAATAAAATAATAACTTGGCAGGATAAACAATATATGATTTTTAGATATAGGGGTACTTGTGATTTAGTACATGATGATATTCAAATTAGTATAACAAGATGTGAGGAGGCAAGAGGTTCATAAAAGATAGCCTATCACCTCGTTTAACCCCCATTTCTTTCGATTCTGGGGCTCTTTTTAGTTTATTAATAGAAATCTGCCAACAAAAGATTATTCTCTAGAGTAATAGTATAATTGCAATTATTACATACAATCTCAAAATGACTATCAGTATAGGATATAGCGTCATCACTCTTTAAATCTTGGTAAACAGTGAATCTTTCTCTACTACACTTCCTGCACCTGTATTTCTTTTTCATTTTAATAGGACGCAAGGGCAGGGGAATAAGGTAAGATGAATTACCTGCCCACTCCTGCCCTTGGAATGTTCGAAGTGTGGACTATGATACCTTAAGAGAGCCACTCTCAGATCCTAGGAGTAGATCTGACTCTCTCAGGACTATGATTGCAGAGTTTCCAAGTCATCTTTGAACTTGGCAATACCCACACCAAGCAGTATTCCAAATAGAACACTAGCTAATGCAAAGTATAGCTTGAATATAAGTATTACTATTTCTGGCTCTCCAAAATAATGAAAGGCTAAAAACAAAAGTAAGTGTGAAACAACTCCTCCTAATGGTCCAGCAATTCTATTATCCATCTTTATATCAACTTATCTCCTGCTAGTTTGTCTAATTCTTCATTTGTTTTAGTCATAGACCAATCTTCAAATGCGCTTTTGTAATAATTTTTCTTTCTCTCTTGATGAATTCTTTTACATCTTCATTGAAGTATGCTTGACCCATTCTTCCTTTAGTACTTGTACATCCTTCTGATTTCTCACTCAAGTTAAATTCTTTCATTTTATTTATCCTCCAAATCTTTTATATGTTCCAATGCCTTTTGGTAGTTAGACTTTATCTTTGTGTAGCCTGTACCATATCCTTGTCTATAACTAAACCTGTTTTCTTCTCGACAATCGTAACAATACTTTGTGTTTTCTTTTTCTGGTGTGATTCTTTTCCTGCAACAGATACAATAATGAATCACCTTAGCTTTTGCAATCTTCCCTAACTTCTTCCTGTATGTTTCTCTTCTTCTTATATCTCCATCAACTTTTGTTTTCTTGCAACACTTACTACACAACTTTGTATACCTAGTTACTCGCTCAAACTTTTCCTCGCATCTTTTACACCACCCTTTCATTTTATTGTTTACCTTATGATTAAATCATCTTCCCATTGCCAGGTTTTTGCTATAGGAGCATTAATGATTGTAAAACATCCAAATTTTTTTAGTAATGCATCCTCTGCTAAGGTGTAGATTGTTATACAATTTTCTCTGGTAGAAAAAACAAATTTATTCTTACTGAATTTAATTAGTAGATTCGGATTTTCTAACGCAATACTATGTGCTACTTCTCTAAGTCTTGTCCATTCTATTTTCATTGACACTCCTCCGAATTATATTTGTCTAATATTTTATCCATTGCACTTTCAGATATGTCTTGTTCAAACCAGAAGTCAACATCAATAGAACTTGGACATCCTTCAGTAACGTTTCCAATATCTTCTATCACAGTTACGTTGGTAAAATCAGGATCTAATATTAATCTTATGTCTTCAGAGGATAATAATTTAGTGTTGATTGTTACAACCTCACCCTCTAGGGTTGCAACTCTTGATTCTATTGCTGTAAGTCTATCGATAGTATCTGAAGTTGTTGTTGGTTCAATGTTATTCCCACACCCAACTAATAGTAATAGACTTACAATCAATAGTAGTAATCTTAATTTATTCATTGTGTTCTATCAATTAAGTAACTCCTCCACACTTAAATATCCTAAGTAATTCTTCTTAGTTACTGAAATCTTTCCTTTTTCTTCAAGTTCTTTATTATCTACAATAACCCAATGTTTTCTTTCACTAATTTTTTCTGTCATTTCTTCTTCTCCATTAGGGCTCTCCCAAAAAAACCAAGATCTGCTCCTCTAAGAATCCCCAATAGATATCCTGTTTGTATATCTGTCATTTTTTGATCTCACCTCTCACAAGTATTATTCTTATTGATATGTAAGTTAAAACTAACGCTAGGCAGACTGCGAAGTAATCAATAATCTTTTCAGCAAATTCCAATTTTTCAATGTTTTCTGGTATATGAATTGAGATTAAGTATAGAACAATCGAAAAAAAGGCTAATATAAAACCAATAAATAATGTGATTATTATTATTGAGAAACCAAAAAGTATCCAATCTAAAACTTTAATTAGTCTAATCTTTTTTGTTGTTTTCATTTTAATTTTCTCCTATAGTTTTGTTTTGATTTGGTCTTGATTCTATTGCTGTGAGTCTATCGATAGTATCTGAAGCTGTTGTTGGTTCAATGTTATTCCCACATTCTCTCCAGAAGATCTGTTGGAGAAACATGGGTATAGATTTCTGTAGTAGAAATCCTTGAATGTCCAGCAAATACTTGTAGACTCCTTAGATCCCATTTCTTTTTTGTAAGGTAGTAAGTCAATCCAGAATGTCTAAGGAGATGAAAGTTAAGTCTTCTCCCTAGAGCCTCTTTAGATGCTTTATTAAAAGCTATTTGTAGAGCCCTAGTAGTCTTGCATTTCATTGGAAGGTTCTTCAATCCCTTTATTACCTGGGGAGCTATAGGTATATTCCTACTCTTCCCAAACTTACTATCTATGATCCTAATGAGTCTTTGACTTTTGTCTATATCTTCTGGTTTCAATTTAACAACCTCTGATACTCTCATGGCCTGATAAAAACCTAATGCAAAAGCTAGTCTATGTTTTTGTTGTTTGGTAACCTCTAAAATCTTCTTTAGATCTTCCTCACCAATAGTCTCTGGTAGCTTTCTTGGCTTATTCTCAGCCCTTGTGTTGTAATAATATCCCATTTTTACGAAGTTTTACAGCCAAAGCAAGCTTATATTTCTATGTTTTTTTCGTATATTGCGACAAAACATGAAACTATTCTACCTCCACCCAATCTATAATAAACATTAGTCCTGCTAATATGAATAGCTGTATCTCTTGGCCCAACGCACCAGCCATTACAAGTCCCAATATAAATAGAGGTGGAGCTGCTCTAGATAAATCATCAAATAACCGTGCGTTTGTTTGACTGTTATATACAGGGGGGGTTTCCCCTCTGATGTGTGTTTTATTTATCATTTTGTTTTTTGGTGGGGTGTTGTTTGATGAATGCTCTGAAAATTCTTCGAAGATTGAAGTTGGGTTCAGTCTCTTCTATGAGCATTTTTTGTTTTGAAGTAATCTTCCCAAGTGTCCACTTACGAATCTTTTTTTGAATCTCGGGATGAATGGAATCTTCGTGAAATAGAAAATGAAACTCTGCGTCCATTAAATCTCTTCTAGCTTTTAGGATTAAATTATATAGTTTTCTACATTCCTTACATTCACTAGTTATGGTTTTCATTTTATTTTTTTAATTGTAAGCTTGGATTAGGGCTCTTACTGAAATAGTAAGAGTTACCCCTATAAAAATTCCCAAGAGATATGCTGTTTGTAGCTCACTCATTTCCTATCTCCTCTTCATCTCTTTGAAGCCTCGAGCCATAAGCAAAACCACTCCCCATTGCTGCAATAATTATACCGGTGATAGCAACAATAAGAAAGGCTGTGAGCTCATAATTATATTCTTTAGTTGGATTCATTTCACATCCTTGTGGGGTGTTATTTGTATCTCCCCAGAAGCTCCAATACATTTACAATACTCCTGTTCGGTTTCTTCAGTATACATTCCTTTATCCCTACAGGTTTCTCTACACTGGTTATCAATTTCAAACTCATCAAATATAGTATTTATTACTAGTACTCCTAGAACCACTACAATGATACCTACTATAGATGGAATAATCAAGTGTTGGTTTTTCATTTCCTCTTTCTCCTATAGTTCTCAGTAATGTATTTGTGCATTATATCCATTAGAAGCATATCAAAATAACCTGTCAAGAAAAGTATTGATATAAGGCCTAACATGATTGCAAAATATAGATATACATTAATCTCTGCGAGATTAAGGAAAAGCATACTCACAAAAAAAAGACCGAGCCCTATCCACATCGTGGTGTTCATACTTCTTTTTAATTTGGTTGATACTTCCATCTCCTTTATGTCTAGCATTGGTACATCTTCATAGTTATTTAATCTCGTCATTTCTTCTTTTCCTTAAAGCCTCGAGCCATAAGTAAAACTGCGAACACTGCAATGATTAAGTAGAGTGCAAGTGCGTATAAGTTAAAGGTTGTCCATGCACCAATTAACATTAACACAGTAATAAAAAAACCTACAACTATCTTCACCTTAGCTTTTGTTTTTGGTTTGTTATTTAATTTTAATGCCATTTGATTTCCTCCTATTAATTAATGATAAGTACTTTGCTTGGACAACTTCAAAGAAACCATCTTCTCCCCTTATCCAATAAGCTCGCCCGAAAAAACTAAACCATTCCCCATCTACTACACCAGTAACTCCTTTGTAGAAACCACCAATCACTTTTACTTTGTCTCCATAATAAAATTCCATTTTAAAATAATCCCCTCTTACATTTTTCTCTGTCTTCTAATGTATAAAGATATTCAGCAACAACAGTTCTATCTTTAGAACATTCAAACTCTTGAGTGTAACCATTGTTGTAGAAAGTAGTTATAGAAACTTCAGCATCAATTAAATCACACTGTTGCTCTGCAATTTGTTGATAGCATTCATTCGGATCTCCTTCATAATTTATATAAGTGAATCCAAGAGCAGCTATGATTAGTCCAATTATTATCAATAATAGAGTATGTGAACTATCGTCCATTATTTATTCCCCCGTTGATCAATTTTTTTTTCAATTCTTTTCAATCTTCCAATTACATCATTATCAAAGTCGGACATATAACCCATGTGTCTTATACCATTATCTTTTTCTCTTGATTCTTTTAACACTGTGCTAATAGATACACCAAACATAGTTCCCAAGAAGCGCAATATAGACTTTTTCATTTCAACTCACCCTCAAAGGTTCTCCATCTTTTTTACACCAGCATTCATCACTTCCAAATCCACCAGAATTATACTCAACAAATTCTGCATTGTATTCTGTACACAAGTTTGTACATTTATTTTCTTTAGATTCTTTTTCTAAGATTACTGACACCAGCAGAAATATTGCTCCTATGATAATTATAATAAACATGAGATTGCCAGTGTCTGCTTTCTTATTCACTACGGTCACCACCGTAGAAAGAATGAGCTGGAACTTGTTTCCAAGTTCGCAGTGTTTTATTATCCCAAAGATAAGCTAATTGTTTCTTTGCGAGTTCGTCTTCTTTAGTTTCTATTTTATTCATCTTTTAATCCTCCCTCCATAAACGTGACTTGCACCGAGGACATTCGTGGGGCAATTGAACTCTACCCTCCCACTCATGTCTACACTTAGTGCATCTCATAGATACTCATAGTAGTAATAAGTATATAAATCTATGGGTGATGATGCAGAAACCTTTAAGCATTGATAGAATTGTTTAAGCTTTGACTATACTATTCATTCACTACCACCTTGGGGCGTATATTGGGAGTATATACTTGATTCTTGGGAGTATATACTTGATTCTTCACGTATATAGGTTCTGTTTTCGGGTCAGTTGACATTCTATTAAAGATGACGGCTGTCGGGTGTCTTAAGCCCAATTCCCTAGTGTATCTTTGAATAGTTCGCTCTGAGACCTCAAATAGCAGTGCAAGCTTCTGTTGTGTGAAGTTTACCTTCAAGGGAACTGAGTTCCTTAGGACAGTCGCAACCACTTCCTTCCTTACAGTGTCTATTCTATCCTCCTTGGTCTCCTCACTACCTCCTATACTCAGTATAGCCTCATCCTTCATTAGATCGTACTTAACCTCATCAACAACCTTACTAAGTGACTTAGTGAACATCCCATGGAAGTCATAGTACTTCTTATACATCCTACTTTTGGTTTTACGCCAAGTCTCATACAGTTTCTCTTTTCTTTTCTTTGTAAAGTAAACGAATCTACCAATGGTTACTTCATCAGGAGAGTATACATGTATCAAACCTACACTTCTATCGACTGCAAGGTACTCATTCAACTTATAGAACTTTGGGATGCATATAATAAAGAAGTGTCTCTTCTTTCTTGCAACCATTAATAGTTTTACAAACTTAATTTGATTCTTTCTCCACCACTCAACAGCTAAACCACCGAGTGCTCCTTCATCCCACCATATTATCTGGTCTTTTGTTTTAGTTGCATAATCAATTAGCTTATCTAAATCAAAATACAAGTTATCTTTTAATGTAAGTTGTCTGTTAGTTGTGTGTGCAATATAATAAGCACAAGTTGCAGCCATATTTGTTTTACCATCACCTTCATCACCATCAATTAACAAAACATTGTCCTTCATCTTATCAAAACGTTTAATCATTAAGTCTAACTTATCTTTTAGCTTTGGTTCGATGTATAAATCTTTGTCAGTTACTTTCATAATCCTTCCAACCTTGCATCAGGCATCATCCATCCTTTTTTCCATATTAATCTACGTAAATGTTTGTCCATTAAATCTAAAGGTTCGAAACACTTTTGTTTTGCTTCATTAATCTCATTAACTTGAACTTCATCTGGCATATCATCATTAATAAGTTCATTAAATGCCTTCATACTTTCCTTAGCTTTCTCATGTACTTCTTTATATTCCTTATCCCACTTTTTATCATACTCTTCATCAGTATTAATCTGTGTGGTAGTCTCTGCTTCAACAACTCTCATTTCTTTGTACCAAGCAGTCGGATCAAAGTTAGTTCTGTACCTATTGATAAACATAAGTGATTGTTGGATTCTATAAAGGAAAGCAAACGCCATATTGAATGCTGCACTTTCATTCTCAACCATAATATATGTAAAGCATCTATAATATTTAAATCATTCCATCCTAAAGTCCATTTTTTAGTTAGTTTTAAATAGATAAACGTTATCTATAAATATAAAAAAAATGGTATTTCAAGGTGGGCAATTAGGATCAGGAGGCTTTAGTCCACCTAGTGCTGGAGGAGATACAAAGCCTTCTGGTGGTGGAAAAAAGATTGTTAAGGTTGGTGGAAAGGTAGTTGCTATCCAACAGCCGGGTGAAACCATCGAACAGGCTATCGCAAGAGGTACTGGTGCTGCTAGTTCTTCTGTTCCTTCTGCACCAGCACCTACTGCTTCTACATCTGAGGTAAGGCCTCAAATTACAGTTCAACAAGCCTTTGCAAGAATAAGAGGTGAAGATCCAGGTCAATTTAGAGGTACAACTCAAGGAGAAGTAAGACAAGAGAAGAAAAAGAGAGCTGCAACAGCTTTACTATTGGGTGGTAGGTTGGAACCTACAAGGAGAGGGTTCACTGTTGCTGAGACAACACCCACTAAGCTATTTGGTTTAAGAGAAAGGGGCAGACAAGCCAAAAGACAGTTTCGTATTACTGTTAAAGAGGAAGGAGTTCCAAGAGCAGGTGTTGAAGCTACTAGGGTGTTCTTTGCTGGTCCAACAGGTAGATTAAGCCAGAGATTTAGTGAGAGATTCCAACCTGCAACACCAGAACAAAGAGGAATAGCAAGATCAGAATTTATAACCCAGAGAGAAGGTGGCGCAACAATTAAAGAAGCTGAGAGGGCTGGATTTGAGAAGGTATTCCCAGAAGGAAGCCCTGCTAGAAGAGAATTTGTTGGAAGGTCATTGGCTGCTGCTCCACTTAGAGGTCTAGGAGTAGCTGCAACAGAAAAAAGAGTGGGAGGAGATCCTACTGGATTGAGAGTTGGAGTGTTTGGAGCAGAACTAGCTCCATTAGTATTACCATTTGCAGCAGAGAAAGCAGTGTTAGGTTTATCTAGAACTAGAACAGTGCAAAGGGTTGCTAAGAAGGGTACACAGTTAGCTGCTAGTAAATTTCCAACTCAAGCTAGGACTAGAGCAGTTCTAGCAACTGAAACAGGTCAAGTTACAGAAGGAGGATTTGTTGGAGAACAGTTTGGTGGTGAATTAGTAACTGTTGTAAGTAGAAGACCAGCTTTTGAGAGTAGCTTATTCCAAAAACCTGCACAAGTATTTACTGGCTTAGGAGAAAGGGTAAGAGTAGTTAGACCAAAGGGATTTATCACAAGAGGATTGCAAGTAGAAACATTAGGAAAAGGAGAATCAACTGCATTTAAAGGAGCAGGAACAATAGCTGAGATAAGAGGAAGGAAAGCTCAAGAAAGAGCACTGACTCAGTTTAGAACTGAGGGTATAGTTACAAGAACACCACAAGAAACATTATCTCTAACAAAATCTAGAGTTCCTGGTGGAAAAGAAACACCTGCACTAGGAAAAGAGATAGCTAAAATTAGTGGAGAGGTTAGAACTCCTGTAGCTGGAAGGTTAGACGTTGAAAGAATTGAAACCTTCTCTCAAATAGGTGGAGTTTCGGGAGAACTTGGTGCTGGAAGAGAAACAGGATCATTTGTAACAAGAATTACAACACAAAGGTTAACTAAAAAGCCAACTGATTTGGGTTTAGGTAGAACTCAAGCAAAATCACAATTTGAATTAGCTAAAGAACAAAGAGAAGGAATAAAAGCCGGTACAATAGAAAGTCCATTTGTCACAGCACAAAAACAAAAGGAATTCTTTCCTGAGTTTGCAAGTAGAAAACCAAAGGGACTTAAATTAACTACTCAAGAGAAAGCAGTTACGGAAGTTACTGCTGCATTCCAACAACAAACAGTTAAACTTGCTAAAGATGCCCCAAAAGGGATAAGGTTATCTAAAGCAACAGCACCTTCACCATTTGCTGGTAAAGGATTGTTTGAAAGAACAGATGAAGTAGCTGGCCCAGCTCAAGTAGCTGCACCATCTCAATTAGGTGGAGCTTTACAATCAAGACCAATCAGTCCTCAAAGAATCCAAGTTAGTCAGACAGGTAAAACCGCTAAAAGATTAATTTCTGCTCCAACGAGAGCTGTACTATTAACTACTAGAACTGCTGCAAGGGGAGGGTTAGGAATAAAACAAAGAGCTATACCCCAAAGTAGATTAGTGCTTGGAACAACCCAAACATTAGTAACAGCACAAGCTCAAGCACAATTAGGAGATACACCTCAAGTACCTGTGTTAAAACAATTTGAAAGAACAGCAGTTGTACAGAGATTTGGAACTGGTGTGGCAAGAACTCCTGGAAATATATTTAGAGGAGCATTTCCACCTTTGATACCTATCTTACAAGCTGGTGGAGGAGAACCATTTGGTAGAGTCAGAAAAGTTAAGGCAGCAAGAGGAAAAAGGAGAGTTTCACCTTCATTAATAGGTACTCAATTCCCACAGAAGTTTAAACCTATAACTGTAAAGGCAGCAAGAGCTAGAATACCAACTGGTGTAGGTATTAGACCATTAATTAAGGGAGGAGATATAGGTTCACCAAGTAGAATTATATAAAATGGTACATAAAACTATAGGAGAATCCCCAGCTGCAAAGAGTAGAGGAAACAATAGGAGATTCAGTAGGAAAAGATAATGGTTAAACGATTCGTTAAAGGCACAGAGAATATAATAAAAAGAGGTATCAAAAAAACAAAGAAAACAATTGCATCTAGTGTTAGACGAAGAAGGAAAACCACAATCAAAAGGATCAGGAGATAATGGTAAAAAGATTTGTTAAAGGAACAGAGAAGTTGATAGTAAGTGGAGTAATATTATCAACTGGTTCTGTAGTAGTGGGGAGAGTTGGAGCTCCGCCAGTAGTAACAGCTAATATTCAGTCAGGTATACAGAATGTTTCATCAGCCGCCCCAGTCATCGGGACTGGATTAGGTGCTGGGGCAGCGTTAAGATCATTAAGACTATTACAATCACGTGGAGGTGATAACATGGTATTCAAGAAAAAGAAAGGAAGAAAATCCAAGAGAAGATAGAAGACATAATATTAATAAACACAAAAAAGGGAGGTAATGATCATGCCAAGTAAGTCACGTAAAGTTAGAGTTGAAGGCTTTTTAAGAAAGGTGCCAGGATCTAGAAAAAAGATTAGGATTGCGCCCCAACTCAGAAAAAGACCAAGGAGGAGATAGTTATGGTTAATGGAGAAAACGACTTTGATGATTTAGATCAACAGTTAGTCGATCAAAAGACCGCAGCTCTTAAAAGAAGACAAGGATTAAGACAAGGATTCTTAGGCAGAGCCAAGAGTAAACTACAAGCCTTTAGGGAGAAACAAGTAGAGTTTGGTGATATAGCTAGAGAGAGAAAACTAGGCAGAGAAGAATCCAGACTAAAGATCCAAAAGGTTAGAGAGGAGAGATTACTAAGTAAAGCTAGAGTTTCTGCTGCAAGGGAGAAAGTTTCCAGATCAAGAGCTGATACCAGTATTGTTTCTGCTAGAGCTTCAAGGATTAGAGGACCAGGTTCATCTTTATTAGGGGGATTTTCACAAAGCGGAGCAAGAGAAGCTCTCGGAATGAATCTAGAAGGACCTAAAGCTCCTAGAAGGAAGAAAGGATCACGTAAAGGTAAAAAAAGAAAGAGGACATCACAACAAGGATTAGAAATGGGCGGAGGAAGAGGTTCAGGCGGATTCGACTTCTTCTAATGATACAAAATGTCTAATGGTGTTGATCAATATGGTGGTTTAGCTGGAGATCCTTATAATCAAGGCCCTATTGGTAGTGGATACATACCTACAGGACAACCATTAATAGGTCAAGAGGGATTAACTAAATGGTTACAGAATCCTAAAGAGATTATTAAAGAAGTTATCCATAAGTTACAAGGATTACAATATGATAAGGCAACAAAATCTTATTTACAAGTAAGGCCACCTCTTCTTGAAGAGGAAGGTATTAGAATAATTGCGGCTTCTCTAGATTTTCATATTAATAGAGTAATTACTCTGTCTGATTTCGAAGAGGAGATGGTTAACATGATGTCTTACGAGATAATCATAGCGATCGCTAATTCTTTGCAACAAAATTGGGTTAAAGCTGGTATCTTTAGGGATCCGCTGCCTAAAATAAGTAAAATGCCAGGTGTAAAGATTGTGTATCTACCTGTTAACCTTATTGCATTTGTAAAAGGTACTAAAGTTATATCAATATTAGAACCAAGATTTGATTCTTCATTGTATAAAATTATTATAGATAATGTGGATCATATTATATTCGCTAATATAAGTAGAGCTAAGGGAGGAAAAGAAAGGAGATTCCTAACTATGATCACCCAAGAGAGTATACAAAAGATAGAGAGAGAAGGTGGAGCAGGTCAGAGTGATGGAATGATGTCAAAGATTATGGGGGGGATCTCATTGAATCCTTTTAAGAAATAAAATGGGAATTTTAGATCAACTAACAGGATACCTGGGAAGTGCAGGTAATATAATTAATTTAGTAGTTATAATTGTAACAGTAATAATTGCAGCAACCGCAGTTATTTTTATAGCCATCAGAGTATTAAAATATAAACACCCAGTAGAGATATGGGATTTTGATGACGGTAGATTAGTGATTAGCCAAGACATGGCTGCTTTAAATAAAAAGAATGGGATAGATCATATAAAAATAAAAGGGTTAAGGTTAACACAGCTTAATAACTTCAGACCCTATCAAATAAAAATGGGTTTACTAAAGAAAACCCGACAGAAATACTATCTAACACGAGAGAATGGAGCCTTAAAGGATTTAACTTTGGCCAAGTACTCTTATTTCTTTGATGAGAATGGTAGATTCTTAAATCCTGATGAGGTATTCTTTGAGGATGATACAGGTTATGTTCCACTAACTGAGGCTGAACTCTATACTAAAGATGGAGCTCAAGTATACTCTCAAAAAGTCCCTACTTTGGCACCAGCAAATAATGATTCCCAGAATGCTTTTGCGTTAACTCTTATAGAGAAGGTTGAGAAGTTGAAAATTCCTACATGGTTTGACAAAGCTGCTCCCTTCTTCTTGTTAGCAGCGGGAATCGGAGCTGGTGTTATTGTGTTTATAATAAACAAGGCGGCTTAGAATGAGTTTTGAGATAGCTTTAGTGGTAGGAATCTTATCAATAATATTCCTATTTGCTTTTCTATCTTGGAAGCTAGATGAGAATCATGCAGCGATTAAGTTATTATTTATGTTGCTCTCACTTCTATTCGTAGCTGTAGGGTTAGCTATGTTACACGCAATAGCATTAGACAATTATTCGGAGAGTATTACTAATATAATGGCAATCACCTACGCAGGTTATCTATATCTATTTATCTTCTTAGTATTTTATTTTATAGTTATATTTATACTTAATGTAATCTCAACCTTAGGAGCTAAGAAGAGGGCAGATGAAATATCTCCATTATAAACTAGCAATACTATTAATATTAGGCTTCGCTCTAGTCTCAACTGTAGGAGGAGATGCTAGTGATTTATTCTATGATGGAATATTAGTATTTGGTAATGTTTCTACAGGAGCTGCTGGAACTGGTGGACAGGTTACTAACACATCTATATCTATATTTACTAATAACTCTGCTAGTGCAATATCTAATCTATCTTCTGGTGGAGATGGTGGAGGAGAAATATCTAACGCCTCACTAAATGATCTATACTTAAATCTTTCAGGTACTAATGCTAATCAACTTGTGAACATCTTCTCACAGAGATTTACTGCTGGGGGATTAAATATAACCAATGCATCTGGAACTATAGCTATTTTTGTCAATGAACAAGCCTTTGTTGGAATAGGTACAGATGATTCTAGTCATGAGTTAGATATTCATGGGCATGTAGAGATTGAACACACTGCTGATCAAAATGATGATCATGGATTAGAACTCATTCTAGACGCAGCAGGGTTTGGAGATGTAAAGGGAATATTTATTGATTATATAACTGGTGCAACTGTTGCAGGACAAGATGAGGAAGTTATCTTTATTAATTTAGATCAATCAGCCGCACTAGGTGGAGATATTACAGGTTTTGAAATGGTTACAACAGAAGGAGGCGCTAACGTTACAGGTTTAGAAGTTGGTGTCCAAATAAATCCAGTCATCCAGTTATCAGGTATCTTTAGTGATATGGATAGTGCGTTGAGTAATGGGACAGATGCTTTAGCTGCATTTACCTCAACAACAATAAACATCACTATCTTCCCATCTAATGATGACACTGTTATAATAGGTAATGATGTAAAGTTTGAGGAGCTAGAGTTTTTATTAGAAGTGGTAGCAAGTGGTGCAGGAATAAGACCAGTTTTCTATTATTCAACTGGTGTAGATACTTGGAAAGAATTTAGCCCTGCTGATGGGACTGATGGTTTGAGAGATACTGGAGTTATAATCTGGTTAGATGAAGATATACCAGATTGGGAAGTAGGAACTGGATCAGAGTTTCTAATTAGAATTAATAGAACTCAGGGTGGATTAGGAACAAAGCCTGTAGAACTTAAAGTACAGATTGCAGAAGCCACAGAATATTTCTGGGACAAAGATGGAGACATTCTAGTTAGAGCTGTTAACGCAACTGACTGGGGAAATGTTTCAATAACAGAATCTCAGATAGTAGACTTAGATCATAATGGTCAGATCTCAAATACTTCTATTTCAGTTTTTACCAATGCTTCTGCAAGTGAAATATCTAATCTAACTGTCGGAGGAACAATCTCTAACTCATCTTTAGATGCTCTATATTTAAATTTATCTGGATCAAACGCAGATCAACTTATGTTTCTCTCAACTAACTTAACTTTCGTGGAGAATTTCCATTTGTTAATTGGTGACAATAGAGGAGATATATTCTTTAATGGTTCTAACACTGTTATAAATCCCTCCATAGGAGGGGGAGCAGATCTTTTTATATTGGATGATGTTTTTATTACAGCAGGAGATTTGATCTTAGAGAATAATCAGGGTATATTTATCGCAAATAATACCGATCAACCTATAGTAGTTCTTAAACTAGGTACTACTAATTTGATGACTTTTGGTAGTACTACAGTAGGAGGTATTAGGTTTAGTGTAGCAGGACAAACTAATGCTATGAGAGTAAGAGAAACTACTGGTAATTTAGGAGTAGGTGTTAATGTTCCAGATGAAAAGCTTGAAGTTATAGGGAATATTCATATTAATGATAATGATAAATCAATGTATGGTAATGCAAAAGATGCGGAGATCTATTATGATGGTACTAATCTAGTTTTTGCAACTAATGTAACTGGTAATGGTGATGCTTTTTTTACTAGGAATGTCTCTGCTACAGGTTATATAACAAGGACAAGAGCATGGGATACAGCATTGTATGGTAATGCATTAGATTATATTAAAGGGGATTATTTTGAGACGGTAGATGGTATTAAAGAAATTGACCATAGTTTATATTCTCCAATAGAAAGAGCGGTGTTTGACGTTTCTGATCCTAGCAACTGTTGGAAGGTTAGTGAGTTCTCAGAGGATGTAGACATTGATGGTAATCCTATTACCTTTGAAGTAGTACATACAGAATGTGGTTCAAAACAAGAGGAGGGGGTATTTTTAGGTGGAACCACAGCTAAGCTTGAACGAGCATTATATGAGGTTAATGAATTATTAATTCAACAAAGTTTACAGATTGAATTGTTACAGGACTATGTATGTTCTCAACCAACTCATCCTATTGCATTGTGTGGGGATTCTAAATGAATAGGATAGGGTATTCTGTTTTGTGGGGCGTTCTAGCACTGCTTTTGTTTATAGGTCAACCAGTAGAAGCCCAAACACAATCCAACTGTTCCAATTTCAATACTCCTATACTATTTAATTACACCATAGAACTTAGGAATGATTCAACTGGGGGGAACTTAATAGATTATGCTTCATGTAATATTACTACTCTCCCAGGAGTTATGAATAATTCTCTTATGTTTAATGCTGGAGGTGGTACTTACTACTGTGCTATTTCTACAGATTTTCCAACAGGTAAGTATTCAGCTAATATAACTTGTGATGCAGGGGCTACCCAATCAAATAAGAAGGGTAACTTTGAGGTGATTCCTGACTCTGTTCCTTTATCAATTATCTTATATCTAATAGGGATTTCAGCTCTATTCATATTCTATATAATAATCCTAGATGAAAAGCATTTTGCAATTAAGATGTTATTATTCCTTACAACATTCTTAATCTACTTTGTGATAGCTGTTTTAATCTGGAGTATAGTAACAGAAGAGGGAGGCAGTGCTTCTCTAGTAAATATGGCTCAAACGGTTTTCGTAGCCTACTCAATAATATTTACACTGATTGTGTTCTACATTATAATAACATTAATCTTTGGATTTATAAAAGCATTAAAGGAAAGGAAAATGGAGAGGATGGAATTATTATGATATATTTATATATATTGAAATCCTACTAATGGAACAACTATGGCTAAAAGAGATTCGGTGATAATTAGAGTTGATAAAGATTTTGCAAAGATGTTGAGGAATGTTGAGAGAGCTCGTTCTAAACAAGTGGGTTTTGATATGGGGTTACCACTTGTAACTAAACCCTTAAGTCAACCTCCAATGGAACAATTAATGAAAATGCAACTTAGTAAGAGGAGGAAGAATTTATTCAAGATCATCTAATGTTAAACAAAAAACCCCTGGGGAAAAGAGGAAGCTTACAGGACCTAATATTTCTAATGGTAATAATGTTGACCCTTGCTATTACAATTATTATGGCAACATTCATTGCTAGAGAGATAGGTAGTAGTGGGGCATTTGATGATAGAGGAACAGTAAACCATAGTGCAGCAAGAGACATATATGATGTAACATTAGATAGAGTTATACCACAGTTTGATAATATATTTATAGGTTTATTTATTGGAGGATTAGGAATAATTCTTCTCCTATCATTTGCATTAAGAAGTCTTACAGCATTCTTTGTGTTAGGATTTATACTAACCATTGTCTTAGTTATGTTGGCAGCAATATTTAGTAATGTATATGATGAAGTTGCAGATCATCCAACATTGATTAATACCTCTCAGGACTTTACAGCAATAGAGTTTATCATGAGCAACCTCCCAGTAGTAATACTAGCGAGTGCCATGTTAATATCAATAGTAATTTATGGATTATTTCGGGTGGGGATATTATGAACAAATTAATACTAGCGTTTATATTTTTAATCATTGGAATATTTATAGGATTTTATTATGCAGATAAGAATCCGGGTTTAATTGATAGTGATTATCGTTTTCTAGTAGAGGCTGATGAAATCCATGAGGTAGCTGGAACTGGAAGTATGAAACCATTATTCCACAAATATGATAATACATTTGTTAGAGAATTAAACCAGGAGGAGATACTAATCAGAGGTAGAATTTATGTTTATGAAACTAATAATGAAACTGCAACATTCACAGTAGTACATAGACTAATTGGATATGGAGATTTAAACAAGGAATCTTTAATCTTTAAAGGCGATAGCAATCAATACGCAGATGATCCAATATTAAGAGACCAAGTATTATTTGAGGTGGTTGCAGTTTGTTTTGGAGGGTACTGTGATAGATAGAAAAGGAGCACTAATAGTATCATTGATTACGTTAGCTGTACTTATAACAGTTCTCTCTCTTATTGGGGTGGGAGTAATAGAGATAGAGGAACCACTAACTCCCCTCGACAAAGTATTGATTAAAGATTATCCTATCAAAGATAAAGAGAACGGCCTTAGATGTAATGAAACTATATTGGAAGGAAAAGTAATTGAGAGGGAGTGTAGAAACTTTGAAAATTAATAAACTATTGTTAATTAGTTTACTGGTAATTCTACTACTCCCAGTTGTATATGCAGATTGGTGGGATGCTGCTTGGAATCAAAGACAATTAGTTACTATACCAGGGACTATTGAAGAATTAACTAATTTTACTGTTGCTTTGAATGTTAGTATTAATAGTAGAATGCAAAGTGATCTGGATGATATAAGATTTATTAATGGAGAATGTAGTGGAATACAAACCGAAGTTCTTAGTTATGAATTTGATATTAATACTACTAGTAATGCTGGTATATTTTGGGTTAGAATTCCAACATTAAGTATGGGAAACGATAATATTTGTATGTACTTTAATAACACAGCAGCCACTATCGGAGAGAATGTAACTGATACTTGGGATAAATTCCTACATGTACTTCACTTAAACAACGATACAACAAGAACAACTGGGTTCAATGCAGTAAATCCTTTATTAAATTGGACAATAGCTATAGGAGGAAATCTAACTTTAAATGAATCAGCCTGTATATTTGGTCAATGCGCAACATCAGGTATAAACAGAACAGCAAACTATCTTAATTTCAGTGGCTCAATAATGAATATAAACTTTAATCCTAATGCTACAATGTTCTTGTTATTCCAAACAAATAGTTCTAGTAATATTGTAGGAACCCAACCATATCCAATGGGTTGTGGGAGGGCTGGTAATGATGACTGTAATCTATTAATTAATTCTACTTCAGTAGTACAAGCCCTGGTTAATGGCCAAAGTTTAAGTGGAGATAGTATATTTGATAGTAATCCTGCAAACAGATGGTTGTTCTGGGCATTTAGGTGGAATGGTACAACACAGAATAATTATTGGATAAATAATGAAATAAATATGACAAGAAACGAAGCAGGTACTCTACCCTTATCAACAATAGAAGAAAATCTTTTTGGTAATCCTAGATTAAGGAATGGAGCAAATGCAGATTATGCAAACGCAATAACAATAGATGAATTCTTTGTGTATAATTCTAGCTTACCTCTTACTAATGCTTGGATTGCAAGATTTTTGATTAACACTAATTTTTCCCTGGTCTCTTTTGGAGCAGAACAAAACTTTACTCAACTAGATGTAACACTTGAATCCCCTATAAATGGAACTGCTTCAACCAATGTAAATCAAACCTTTATATGTAGTGTTAATTCTAATTTAGTTAATATAAATATTACCAATGTAACCTATACCCTTTATGATAGTTCAGCCACACTAGAAGCAAGTACCTTTAGAAACTTAGTTTCAGATAATTCACGCACAGCAAATGAAAGCTTTACGGTTAATTCTTTAGCTTCTGATGTTTACCAATGGAATTGTGAGTATCATACTAATAACACACAACAGTCTCAATCAACTAATAATAGTCTAACTATAGATAGTATCTTTCCATCTATAGTGATTACTGAACCGAATGGCATATTCATTAATACATCTATAGACATTAATGTAACTATCAATGATACTAATTTAAACACATGTAAGTATACTATAGATGGAGGGTTAACTAACACAACTCTTGTAGATTGTGCAAACACAACCTTCCTCTCAGCTCCAGGATTTTTTACTTTCACTCTATATGCAAATGATACTGTAGGCCAGGAATCTTCAAACACCACAAGTTATGTAGGACTAGGAGAACCTTTCTTAACATTCCTTAATCAATCCTTAGAGGTAGATAACCAAAACTTTAGTCTAACTATAGTCAATGGTTCCGCTAAGATTATTGAAAGTTTATTTGTATATAATGGTACAACCCAAGGGGATATAGTTACGAGAAGTAATGGGACTAGCATAAGTATAAACGCTACAATTACAACCTCTAATGAAAATAGCAGTGCGAGATTTTCAAATAACTCATTACAATTTAATGTTACATTCCAATACTTAGGAGAGAATGCAACTGTAGTAACTGACTTAGCAAATCAAACCTTATACCAAAGATACCTAGATGATTGTCAACAAGGTGTCACAACACAACTATCTGCTAACTATACAATACAAGATGAAGAAACAAATGAAACTCTAGCAGGAACCTACTCACATTTGTATAGTACCTTAAGTTCCACTCAAAATATAATAAGAACCTTTAACTTCACAGATACTAATGCTGGTAGTTCTGCTGTTTGTATCTTCCCAGTGTGGGGCAACTTCACAGTCAATACTAGAGTTGCATATTCATTTAATGATTCCTACAACGGTAGAGAGTTTGTAGTTGGTGCAGACAGATTTGATAACTTTACTAGAGATATAATATTAAGATTATTAAATACTGGTGCTGCTACAGATGTTACTGCGATAGTAAGAGATCAGAATGATAATAACTTAGAGGGGTATACTATTGAGGTATTTAAATTTAATATAGTAACTAATGCTTTTGATTTCATAGACTCAGGCATAACAGACTTTGCAGGTAGAACATTATTCCAATTAGATAACTCACAAACATATAGATTTATTATATCTCTGAACGGTGTTGAAGCCTTACGTAAGGATAATATTCAGATAATTGGTCTGGCTCCAGAGCTATTCTTTATTGTAACCTTAGGTGAGAAGGAACCAATCACGAGTACATTAGAGGCATTTAACTTTACATATAATTTAGTATTTAACCAGAGTGGAGGACATAATTTATCGTTAGCTTTCACAGATCTTGGAGGAACTGCAAGTAGTGTTTGTCTAGTTGTAGAGAATATAACACTAGGAAATAACCAAGAGATATTTAATCAATGTTCCACAGCAGACTTCGCTCAATTAAACTTTACTATGCTTCTACTAAATGAAAGTTATATGGGAAGAGCTTACATGGTATCCAACTTTGATAATTCTGTTAATCAACTTGGACAGATATTCATAGACTTAAGAGCTAAAATCAAACTTAAATTCTTTGGAGGAGATGACTCTAATAATGATAGAATCTTCTACAGTCTAATGATCATAATGCTTCTAGCTGGTATTGGTGCATCCACTGGTAATCCCGTTATAACTATTGTACTAACGTTAATAGGAGTAGTGGCTGCATGGATGATTGGATTCATGCCAATTACCATAGCAGGATTAATGGGAATAATAGTTGTTGGAGGTTTCATAATCTTTATGATGAAGACATAATGGTTAAGTTTCAAGACTTTGTGATTTCTGGATTGCTATTTGCTGCGGTTGCTTTAGGTAGTGTTATCTTTGTATTTGATGGAGCCAATGAAGTTGGGATAGATATATCTAATAGCACTGCAATAAATCAAACAAAGCTAAATGATCTACTAGCGTTTGTTAATAAAACAGATAGTACCCTTGAGGGACAAGAGTCTGGTAATCTAGATAACCTAGCAGATCTATTTAGAAAACCTATTGCGGTAGCAAACTTAATGGGAGAAGCTACATCCATACTAAAAGATTTCATCACTAATTCATTCCAGGATCTTGCAATACCTCCAGTCTTTGGTTGGATAATTATTGCTATCATATCGATATTAATTGTATTCTTGTTCATAGCTTTAGTAACGGGGAGGTTTGTATAATGGCTAACTTTGCTTATCCTAACAGTTCTGTAGATACTATAGTTGGGTTAATACAGTATGATAACTCTGTTACTGGTGGGATGTTTGGGATAGCTATTCTAGTTTCATTCTTCATAATTATTATGTTAGCATTAAAGACATTTGAGATAAATAAAGCATTTGCTGGTGCTGCTTTTGTTACAGCAATACTAGGTTTCTTACTTAGGATGATGGATGTATTGGCAGATAGATTCTTATGGATACCATTTGTACTACTTGCATTATCTATTGTTTGGTTGCAGTTTAGTGACACGTGACGGTTACCATCTGTTAACACCTTTTTATATATAACTAAAACCTTTAAGTATTGATTATATTATACAAGAAAAGGAGGTTACCAAATGAAGAGCT